>Ga0123342_1001550_pt1 | contig 38716 bp, 17 predicted proteins | sample Turbeawhitnodule_FD_89960 | JGI IMG/M metagenome (GOLD analysis project Ga0123342, IMG submission 89960) | Root nodule microbial communities of legume samples collected from Mexico - Turtle bean Mexico white nodule | ecosystem: Host-associated > Plants > Roots > Nodule | place: Mexico: Nepantla...
AAACTAAGGAAAGTCACTAAAACATTTTCACTTGAGTGAAACTATTTCGTGCAAGCGAGACCAACTTTCTTCATATTGAAATCTTCTTATTACCTAAGCGAGAAACAAAGCTCCAACAAGAATCCACTTCCTCAAAAACATGTTTAAAGTAATGTGAATATTTTTTTAGGATATTTTCTAGTATGGTTGAACTCAAGAGAGAAACATGTGAAAATGAAGACAAGAAGGGTAGAATGTTCATATTCTTTGTTGGTTCACGTTTTGGATGTGTTTAATGGTTGTCACGAGTAGCTAAATCTCTTTTGGGATCTAACAAAAACTAAGGAAAGTCACTAAAACATTTTCACTTGAGTGAAACTATTTCGTGCAAGCGAGACCAACTTTCTTCATGTTGAAATTTTCTTATTACCTAAGCGAGAAACAAAGCTCCAACAAGAATCCACTTCCTCAAAAACATGTTTAAAGTAATGTGAATATTTTTTTAGGATATTTTCTAGTATGGTTGAACCCAAGAGAGAAACATGTGAAAATGAAGACGAGAAGGGTAGAATGTTCATATTCTTTGTTGGTTCACGTTTTTGATGTGTTTAATGGTTGTCACGAGTAGCTAAATCTCTTTTGGGATTGAATATAATTATCAAACTCTTTCATATTTCGATTGGTTCATATATATATATATATATATATATATATATATATATAGTTGTTCTTCATGGTTATATGTCTTGGTGCTCTTATTGTTTTATTAATGCTTGATTTTGATTTTATCAATCTTGTCCTGATGTAAAAACGGTTGACCTTGAAGATCAAAGTTTCATTTGATGTTTCCAAATCTTACATTGAAAATTGTCAGAAATGTGTGTCTAGGTAGATTTTGATGTAATTTTTTTTTTCTTTCTAATGCATTATGATCTAAGTCCTCTCTAAGAAATGTTTTAATTTCCAAAATTGCTAAGTATTTTTAATCTATTGATTTATGATATCAACATGTTAAAATTACTTGACCTTTTTTTTCTGTTTTTAAAAGATTTTATTTGTCAAAATTGTTACTCTCTATTTAGTAAAATCAACAAGTTATTTCAAAAAATGAATCTATTTAAAAATTGTTGATTTTCTATGTTAAGAGAAACCAGTTTATTATTTCGAGAAAATAACTTGATGAATCTAGCTATTTTTCTGTTCTTGTAATAAAATTGTTTTAAATGATTAAACCATTTTTGTCTTTAATAAAGAAAACTTTAAAAAGAGCTTTAGTTGTACATTTCAAGTTACGAAAATTAATCAGAGAGAACAATTATTTTGCTTCTGAAATCTTGGAGAAACTCTTTGCTATTCTTGGATTATTCTTGTGTTGAAAAGAAGTTGCATTTGATTTTGTAAAACATTGGTGTTACTTGTTGTTTCATAGGTGTTATCAACCTTTTCTACATCTTCAAGTTTGTGGTGGGTTGTTTTGTGTGTATAAGTATAGGTTCTCCTAGAGTTTTTTAGAATTATTCTCTTGATTGTATAACTTTTTTATCTTGTGTTTAATGAATTCGTTTTATGTGAGTCTTTTTATCCCTCTTTTTACTGTTTCAATTTGCTGCATATATGATATTCATTGTATTTCAATTGATTGAATTAATATAAATCCGATTGATATCATTTATAATCGGTTGAACAGAATAATAAATCAATTGATTTTATCATAATTTCTAATTTGACTTCTAGTTTTACGAAAATCTTTTGAAAAAAAATTATTCTCCTCTTGTTTTCGACCATCTATTCTAACAAAAACATGAGTTATAACTGGAAACTATTTCTTAGATTTGGATCTGAATGATATTACTTGATATATTAATAGTCTAGGAATAAATCTTAGTATGTTGATCGTTTTAAAGCTAAATTTTAATGTTGAATGAATTGATATATGTTTCGGGAATCAATATGTAATCAATTTGTTTGAGAATTCTATACTTGAGGAATAAATATAGATGATGAGTGAGTGTTGCATTCAATCTAATAGTTGTGGTGGAAGTTGAGACCTTAAACAATATTCCTTGAAAGTCTATTGAGCTCCTAGACGATCTATGACCCGAAAATTATATGTGAAGTTTATATTCTTATGTTTTGATGATAATAAAAATCAATTGAATTACCTACTTGTATCTTGAAAGTTCTAAACAATGTTTCTACAACTGCAATACTCAATAGACTCTATGACTGTTTATAACATATGTTCGTGATAGATGATTTAATAAGACATGTTAATTGCATAATAGAATAAAATTCATACTCAATGTCTTATTTGTGATTTAAATAATATTTTAAATGATAGTTAAAATCTTATTTATTTATATATATATATATATATATATATATATATATATATATATATACTAAACATGAGTTCAATCAAAGAAATATTTTATTCAAAAATAAGAATATTTTACTCTATGTATTTTGTGTAATGACTCTATTCAACCTTGCTTTTTTTATATATTTCTAAAATCTCTTTTCCTAAACAAATTTGTTCAAATTAAATATTGTAAATATCTCTAATTTTTTTTAAGAGTATTATCTAGAATCACGTATTATAAATATTTCTCTTCATTTTAATAAATATATCATTACTTTTTTTTTAATTTAAGTATAATTTTTTTTTTTTAATTATATAAGTAAACCATAATATAAACCTAAATTTGCAGATTTAAACCACTAAAAAATTGCATTACTATTAACCTCTTCGTGCCTGTGATTTGTTGCGATAAAATAAAGGACCCTGTATCTCTAGATACCTTTGGGTCCTTGTTACATTCATGGTACTTAATATGAAACGATTCAAGAATCCCATCTGTAAAACGAGTTCCGTTGAATGAATTCTAAGAATCCCAATTTCAATATAGGTTTAAAAATTACTTATTGACGATTTGATCCCAATTCAGTTACAATTATTTCAATAAAAATAAGCTCAACCAATAAATTATAAATTAGGCACTCATCATCTAAATTCAAGGAACAACACGCACCTTGTGCCAAGCACACCACCTTATACTCAAAAGATTAAAACACTCGTAAGAAAAAAAAGTTATCAGTACTAAATGGCGTTTAATTCCAACATTCCCAGAACAAGGGGTAAACAATTTAACTCCATCATGCACAAGCAGAAAACCAAGATTTCAATTCGTCCCTATTAAATAAAAATATCCAACCATCCAACAAATAAGAAAAAGCCATCAAAATTATAGAGCTACCAAAATCACCAACAAAATTGTTTTCCACAGCATAAAACATGAACCGAAACAAAACACGAAAACACCTTCCTCCTCTCTCAACGGTAAGACTTCTGGAACCTGGCTCTGGCACCGCGACCACCGAACTTCTTAGGCTCGCAGCGCCTGGGGTCCGCAACGAGCAACGTGCGGTCGTAGCGAACGAGGATGTCCTTGATCTCCTTCTTACTCTGTTCATCGACATACTTCTGGTAGAAGGCGACGAGAGCCTTGGCGATGCTCTGACGAATGGCGTAAATCTGGGAGGTGTGGCCACCGCCCTTGACGCGGATTCGCATGTCCACGCCGGCGAACCGGCTCTTCCCGAGAAGAAGGATCGGCTCAAAAGCCTTGAACCGGAGGATTTCCGGTTCGACGAGCTCGATGGGGCAGCCATTGATTTTGATGAGACCGCGCCCTCGCTTGCAGTAGGTAACGGCCACCGCGGTCTTCTTGCGACCGAAGCATTGCACCTGCTCCAGCTCTTGCCCCTGCGACATTGTTCTTGTTTCACTCTCCCAAAAACCCTAATTTCGCACACTCACTCAAATGGGATTTGGAAAGGGCCCGGAGGGAGATTATATACCGTTATGCTATCAGGGTTTTTGGACCAATAAAAATGGCCTTTGCTAATCACACATGGGCCTAGCCCAAAACTTTACAGCCCAATACCTATATAACTCACATGTTGTCAAAACTATTAGACTCCCGTAATATAATTTAATTTTATAATGTTTTAGAATGAAAGAATTTAAGAGAATAATTCATTTATTTTTGGAGTAAATGAGTTGTTTGGACGAGGAAAATAAAAGAAAATTTTAGAAAGTATTTTAAATAATTAAAATAATAAAATTGTAAATTCACTAAAAAGGAAAAAAATTGAAATTCCATAATTAATAATTTTTTTCTTTATAACACATGTTGAAAATAATTAAATTGCTAAATATTATTTAAATATTTAAATTTGACTAATATTCGTTTGTAAAGTTTAATTTTAAAATTTATATTTTAAAATAAATATTTTTGGAATGAAATTTTATCTTAAATGAATAATTCAATTACTTTATCGAAATAACAAATTTGAAATACAAAATATTTTAAAAAATCAATCATAAATCATTTAAATATCACGTATTTTAATTTCTTGAAATTGTTGAAATAGGTAGATGAAATGCAATGTTAAGCTCTATGCACATAAACACAACCAATGGATTTTTTTTCAACCTTATGGATTGAGAGAAAAGGTAAAGAAAAGGTATCACTCTGTACTCTTCTTTATATAGAGTAAACAATATGGTTTGTCTTTCTAATTATGGTAGTTAACTAAAATAAATTAATATGGGTGTGCAATGGGTCACATTTGGTAGAATTGGTAGAATTGAAGTTAGGGATAAATATGTTTTTCTTTTATTAATTTTTAATTTTTTTATATTTATAATAAAGAAATTATTAAAATATATTTATTATTATTTTTATATGAGAAATAAAATGTTAAAATATTTTATACTGATTAATCATTAATATAAATATTATAATACAGATTATATAATAAAATTTCGTTTATAACATAAAAAAAATACTGATAAATATCTATTTAAATAGTTTCCTTCATACATGTATAAAAAAATATAAAATTTAGAATATAAGAAAAAATATATATTTAACTCTTAAAATTATTAAAAAAATAATTAAATAAAATACAATAACTTGAAAATAAGAGACCTATAGGTAGGAATATATTTGGTAGAAAGTAGGAAAGGTATTGAAGGCGAAATCAAAAGGTGAACAAAAATAAAAATTCCGGAAATAATTTCTGAGCTTGATATTTTTTTTCTTTTGCATACTTTCAATATGTCAATTAACCAATTAAACTGAATCATATACTAAAACCCAAAAAGTAAATGATTGAACAGTTAAAGTCATTCAATACTAGTTTATTTCCTTTTCTTTTATTACAGGAATTATGGGCAATTTTATTCCAGAGTCCACTTGGAAAAGTGATTCTTATATTCTATGCAACATTTTTCTTGCTTAAATCTGCTAATACATCACCAATTTCATCTCCATCTCTCTTCATGAAAACCAGTTGAGTTGGTTCAACTCATTTTGTCAATAGTTCAGTTCTTAAAAATCTCATTTCAGATGTATTCAACTCTATAATTATTTTTTGGTCATCAACCCTCATCACAATAACTACACAAGTCAACATTATCTAAAAAGGCCTGTGTATGGATCTTTCAACCAATTTTTTTCATAAAATCTTTTAAAAAAATGAAATTAACTTCTGATTTTTTTAATGTATTTATTTTTCTTTTCCAAAGTTCTTATGAAAAACTGTACAAAGAGAACTCAAGATAAACAGTACCATATCAATGAAGTCCAAAATGAGAGAAAATGAATCTTTTGACAGTACCTAAAAAAATTTCACTCCTATTTTACAACCCATTTTATTACTTTTATATTTAATAATTTAATTTATATTTTAATTAAATAACTTAATTTCATATATATTATTATTATTATTATTATTATTTATGGTTGTTATAAGAATGTAAAATATGAAGATTGGTGTGAAAACACCTTTATCCTTTTTTATTTGAAACAGAAGTTCTTGATCCACCCTCTGCTCAACATATGCATCATTTCCTGATAATTGGCTTCACAATCAACCAAATTGGTGGAAATACATGAAATAAGATAAAAGTCACTTGGCAATTGCATATGAATAATAGAGAAAAATACAGACACAAATCTTGCAGAAAAGTAAAAGAAAAGTATACATTGCTTTGAAATCCATTAGCTGCAACTCAATGATCACCAAAGCAATCATCATCATGAGGCGTGAAGAAGAAGCAGAGCAACAACAGAAGCAATCACTTGATCCGGCGGCAGAGAGTGATTCCATCACCAACCGGAAGCATGCAAATTTCGATCCTGGGGTCCAAAGCCAAGGACTTGTTGAGCTCCAACACGAAGTCCCTGTAGTACCTAACATACTTCCTGAGAGGAGCATCAGGGGGTGCCACCACAGAACCGTTCCATAGGGTGTTGTCGTACCCGATCAAGCCTCCAACTTTGACAAGCTCAATCAACCTTTTGTGGTAGTTGATGTAGTTGTCCTTGTCGGCATCCACAAAGATGAAATCATAGCTCCCATGGTTCTTCTCCTGCATTCACACACACAATAACCACTCAGTTACCCTCTTTTCACTCCTCCAACCCGTGTTTCTTTTTCATCTTGCAATTGGGACAGGGAAGATAAGAGATTAAAAAGCTTACATCTGTAATCATCTCATCGAGAACTGGAAGAGCAGGACCTTCTCTGAATTCAATTTTGTGGTCAACACCAGCTTTTTTAATTACAGGCAAACCCAGCTCGTAATTCTCCCTGTTAATGTCCATGGCCAAGATCTGCGCAAAATATAAGCAGTAATCCAGGGATTAGACATTTCTCTTATCAAATGATGCCAAAATTGGACCCATTTGATGAGTAAGTGTGTGATTAGATTGAAATTTGAAGCTTGTGAAAAAGTTAAACAAAACTTTTCACGTACAAGGCTAATAACGAAGCTTTTTGAAGTAAAAAGAAAAATTGTGAGTTATGTAACTTATATCCAAACCTGGTACTATATTCACTTACTCTTTCCCAAACCTGATCAATAACTACCCACTTGACTATGCTATAATTGCATAGAAAACGGTTTTGTCAGGAAATTATGCTTTGATAGAGAAAAAACTAGATTCATTATTATTGGTGGTGCTAAACTCTGTTTTTTATACCTTTCCATCGTCAGGAAGAGCGAGGGCGGTGGCAAGCAGTGAATACCCAGTGTAGACACCAATTTCCATGGTATTCTTGGCATTGATAAGCTTAAGGAGCATGTTCAAGAACTGTCCTTCGTCTGCAGAGGTAGTCATGATGTTCCTGATGTTGTTTTCAACAAATCAGCAACCTTGAGCAGAGAAAGCAAGCAACAGGTGTGAATTGAACAAAGAATTACACATACCATGGGTGCTTTGCTGTCAACTCTCTCAATTCTTTCATGGAATCAGGTTCTCTTGGGTAGACACTGGTCTCCAGAATATACTGCACACAGCATAGCCAAATAACCATTTTGTCAAGATCCCATAGTTGACATGTTACAAACATTTGGGGGGCAAAATCAGGAAAAAAGAAAAATGCAATTGGGTGTACCTGGTAAAGAGCATCACTCTGGAGAAGGCTCTTGTGACCAACCTCTTGGTGCCTTCCAGCTTCAGTTTGGTTTTGTTCACCGTTGTTTGCCATTGCAATGTCTTCTTTGAATGAGTTGATGAGTTAATGGGAGCTTGAAGTGGTGGGGGTGGTGAAGAGTGGTTAATATAAGGAAGCAAAACCGGTTGGGTGAATGGAAAAGGACAATGGTGTTTGGTTGAACCGTTTGGGGTCCGGTCCGGGGTAGGTGAGCTTTGTCTAATACAATGAGCATGGTCAAGGCTATGGTTTGCATAATTTGTTGGTGGAGAGATAATTTTGATTTATGAAAAAATAGGTTATTTATGACGTCATTTTAATGAATTAGGATGTTTTATATGATGTTAAAAGTTTGGTGATTGAAGTGTAGTTTTACCAAAAGTGTTTTTCAGTTATTTATTATGCTTTGATAATACGTCATAATTCAGAAAGGTGGTGGTGGGAGGTCCCACGCATGGGCATGGATGGCTATTGAAGTTGGTGTGGGGTTGGTGAAGTTACTGTGTTGGTTGTCTTCCAAACTTTTTTTCTATTTTCAGTTTACCAAATTCATCAACACGAATTTAGAGTACAATACTCCACCAAATTATAATTAGAAAAAAAAATATTAAAATTTTAAAATTGAGATTTTTAAAATTACATCATTTTTGTAAACTTGTATCTTTAATTGTATAGTTATCCAAAAAACAATATTCAAAATATATGAATGTGATTTTCCAAAATATAGGAATGTGATTGAGGTGTGTTTCCTACGGTAACCTTATTGGGTGAAATTGCATGCAAGACATGGTAGTTGTTTTGGAAAAGGTTCATCATTAATGTCCATACAAATCATGAACAATGAAGATTTTCTTTTGCATTAATTATTTTTTTAATTTTTATTATTTACAGTAAATTACTTATGAAATAATGATGATAAAAAATTAAAAGTGTTTTTTATTATATATTTATAAAAATCAACGTCAAATTTCTTTTTATATTTTATTATAATTTTATTTTTTATAGTTTAATAACTATTTTTCATTACAATATTGTTATGTAATTTTTTTAATTATATTAATTATTCTTTACTATCATAAAAAATGTAGACATATGTTTTTATTAATAGGTATAATTACTTTTTGATTCCTACATTTATGGTCGATATTCAATTTAATACAGTAGTTTTTTTAAAAAATTATTTGGTCCCAAAGTTTTTCAAAAAAAATCTACAATTTGGTCCCTTTTGTTAATTTTCCACTAACGGCGTTAATGGGTGATGATGTAACACACAATATGTCAAATTTATGTATAACTACACTCTACGTGTAATCGCCTTCTCTTCCCTCCATCCATTCTCCCCATCCTATTAGAGCTTTGCATCAACACTTCCCATGTTTCTCTAGCATTGAATCAATTTTTCACACCAAACAATTTGCAGATGCAGATGAATTATATAATTTAGTATGGTAGGTCATCATCAATGCCAAAGACATATTATTAGAACTCCAGTAGTTGTTCAGACCCTCCCAGTCCAATCTCAAGCATTGGGTTAAAATAATTCCCTATTATCTAACAATTTCTCTTCTACTCATATTCATTTGCCTAATTCTACTAGTATAGATACTTTGAAAGCCATACGTGATACTTAGGGAACACCACCCCAAAACAGGGGAGAAGTTAGCAAACACAAAGTTGGTTCCCAACATATCTCTAAAGAGACTCATCCAACAGTTTTGCGCCGACAACGACATTTCATTCAACATCCAATCTAACCGTAACCGCAACATCGTTGTAGGTAGTCCCACGGTGGCGCACACCGTGCAATTCCTGACATGATTCCTGATGCGGAGGTTGGTGTTCGGAACGTAAGAACAAAAGCATAATGTTGTGTACGAGATTCGTGTGCTTGCTAGATGGGGCATTTTCAAATAGGGCGTGTTCGATTGAAGTGGGAACAATGCCTCCTTTAATAGAACTTTTAGCCTCTGCGCTTGACAATAAGTCCACTCAAGAGAACGCAATTTTCACTCTATTGAAGCTCTCTAACCATCACGAGGAAGAATCCATTGTGAAAGTTGTGAAGATTGTGAAGGTAAAAAAACCCTAAAATCGATGAAGGGGAAACCACTTTTGATCCCTAATTTCAGGTCGAGGTTTATAGGTTATTGTGATTATTATGTGGATCAGTGAATGTTTTTTTCTTTGAAGGTATTTCTCAAGCTAGGAATGTTCCTCCAACTGGTACCATTGCTCATAACCAACAAGTTAGGGGTTTGACTGCTAATCAACTTGCTAAATCACCACTACTTTCAGTCCAAAATCATAGCGATAAGGGTGAAGGGTGGAGTGGAGGTCCTGACGGGAGAGAATGGATGGTGGGAAGAAGAAAAAACCCTAAAAGTTGGTGCCTACGTGTACAATCCACGTTTGCATATCAATGAGCCAAATCATCATCGGTTAACGTCGTTTGTGAAAATTTAACAGAAAGGACATAATTATTGACCTTTGCACCAAATTGATTCTTTTAAAAACCACTGTAGTAAATTGAATATTGACCTTAAATGTATGGACGAAAAAAAGATAATTATACTGTATTAATAATAATAATCATTTTTTAGACTTTTATTGAATCATTTATAATAATTTTATTTCAATCTTTTTTTTTCTTTGTTGTATTGTAGTCAAACATATGTTCATTTTTAAGATATGGATTTAATTGAGAAATACTTTATCCATATTCTTCATTTTCATTTTTATTTTGTTTTACATTCTTTCAGTTTCTCAACCTTCTTTATATAAGTGGTTAATGATAATTTTGTCATTATTTTTTTCTTTTCGAGTTCAAACTTGTGTTTTAGTTTTTAATTTTTATTTAATGTCGATCGTGGTTCTTAATTATTTTTAAGTCACTTGTTTTTCTTTGTTTAGTTGAGAAGTTCAAGATTATCACAATGAATAATCACTCATAATACTCAACTCTCTAATCATCCCCTTCAACTACAATATCCCTTTCATCTTCTTTATGAGTGTGATATACTTTGCCTAGGCAATAGATAAATCCAATAGTGATTGGAAATTGAATTTTTAACAAACTACAATTCCAAACAATGTAAAAACATACCCAGAAAGTGCCTTTATAGTATCGATATTATCTAAATAATCAACATCCACAAACTCATCTATAGCAACTTTGTTATGGGTAAACCATTTATACATTAGATCAAATCATATTGTTCAATTTAGATATCTTAGCACACACTTCAAAGCTTCATAATGAGCACATCCAGGCTTTGCCATGAACATGCTAACTACACTAACAACATGTGCCATATCCAGTTTGCTACAAACCATCTCATACATGATCCTCCCTAGTCCATTAGCATATGGAGTATTCTTCATCTTACTCCTACCTTCCTTTGAGTTCAAGATACCAACCATTTTATCCATTTATTCTTGCACACAATGTCAAACAAGTCTATTATGTCTCATATCCAACATTTTGAATAGATAAATGTGGTTGATGTGTTGAAATTAAAACAAAGTCTATAGGTTGCATTGATTCCAGTGATGTGGAAGAGGACGACCCTTACCAAGTAGATGAAATTTCACATGTCATTGAAGTTGAAGGTATATTTGGATTACAAGACTTTGATGTTGATCCTGAACAATTGCAGGAACATGGACACGAAGAAGATGAAGAAGTGGAAGAAGAACAAGAAGAAGTTGGCGATGATGGGGAGGAGGATAAAGAGAACGAGGATGAAGATGATGACAAGGATGACAATGACTAAATAAGACAAATGTACTTTATTCTAATTTGTGAACTACATTTTTAGTATTGATGTCAGTTATGATAATTTTTAATTGAATTGACTTATCCAAACAAATGATGACACATTTAGATAAAATAATGAAATTCCTCGATAATCAGTAATTATCAAATAATTCATAAATGTATGGGTGCATGTTCATTCATTATATACGCATATTAATCTACCATGATTCTTGATATGGTTAGGCTTTAGTAAATATTTTAGCATAATGTTTTCCGAATGTAATGTGAGTTGATTTTAGGATTGCACATTTTATGATGACACTTTGTTTATGAGTTGTTTTAAGCAGACTATGCTGATAAACCCAAAGAAGATTCTCACTAGACACGAACTTAACCAAGTCGTTAAGTAAGTATGAAGGTTCACTTCTAGAGGATAAAGAGAAAAACACAATATAAGATGATGATGATGATGATGTGCGGAAATTAAAATAACATAAGATGAAAGGAAGCAAGATGATGACCGAATAAAATAAATGAAGAACAAATAAGAAAATGGAAATGGAATTATGGAAGGCGTAATGGAAGAAAAAAAAAGAGAGATGAGAGAAAGCTTATGGAATGGAAGATGAATCACGCCACTTGGAAGGATGAGAGCTTCTAATATGAGTGGTGAAGAGCCATCACTTAAAGTGCACTACACTCACAAGATAAGACCCAAGAACCTTTAAGAGACTCAACTCACTAAACACTCTGACATAATTTTTTTCTTTTCAAAATTCAATGTGTGATTTACAAGAGGAAAAACACCCTTTTTGTATATATAAGTTCCTTGGAGAGGAAGAGTAATGATGTAAATGACTATAAGGGGATTGAAAGTTGTTGATTAGAAAAGATAGTATTGAACCTAAAAGTTTAAATATTCTCAATGAATACTATATTGATTTATTTCTAATTGGTTTTATAATAATAATAATAATAATAATAATAATGATAATAGTAGTGGTAAGAATAATAATTGTTGTGTGAAGTGGATAAGAGATTGGAATGATCTCGACCATTAAATGATATGCACACCAATAGTGGCATGTGGCATAAGGTTTGGTGAAGATTAATAATAAGAAAATTGAGTTGCTTTGACTCAAAGTGATGTAAACGTGTGTAGTTGAAATCAAAAGAATTAGAGAAGAAGAGAAAACATGGCGCTATTTTTCCAATTTGCCTGCTTCAACTTTCTGTCCCACCCCACGGATTAATTATAGCACCATTTGTTCCTGAACTCTGAGGGTAAAAATTAAAATGTCTGAAAATAGAGATGAATAAAATTACGTATTTTTTTCCATAGACATATCAAAAAATGAAAAAAAAATACTATTATATCTGTGATCTAATTAGTTATATAATAAATATAATTTATCAAATCATCTTTTTATTTTTATAAATATAATAATAAATTAAATTAATTAATGTTAAAATAAAAATATATTTTTAAATTTTTAATCTAAACAATTTTATTTCTATTTATTTTTTATATTTTTTTATATTTCATCTTTCAATCCAAACTGAAACTGTTAAAAAGAAAATATTAAAGTAAAAAAATTTCTTATATATTCTAAAATAATCAAGTTTCAGGAAGAAAGGTTTAATAACCATTAGAGTATCATCCAATCCCATATTAGTATTCTTTACCAAAAATCCATATTAATATTGGTAAGATTTTAAAGATAATTAAAATAAAGGTCAATCTAAAATAGAATATAGTATTTCCTAAAAATTATTCAGTCCAGTCTTATTGTATAATCTCTTCTCTCACCCTTTTGACACCTAGGGTAATTTTTCCCAATTTAATTTTTAAAAATAAAAGCAGATAATCTTTAAATAAAATAAATAAGAACAAGAAAATTCACATATTATTAGAGTATAAGAATGAACCTATAACACTAACACCATCCTTCTACTATTGATAAAAAAGACAAATTTTTTCAACACCTTTTCTCCATGTACATCAATATTAAATATGAAAAGTAAAGTCGGTTTTAACTTTTTTTTATCGTCACAATACTTTTATTATTCACCAACCTCATAGTTTTAAAAAAACAATTTCTTGGTACTTTTATTATTCACCAACCTCACTATTTATTGTACGATAGAGTTAGTGAGAATATTTGTTGTACGTTTCTTGGTAGGAAGAAAAAATTTGTTTTAATTTTACACTTTATTTTTATATTTAGGTGGTTTTTATTTTATTTTGTGACTTAAAAAAATAAATAAGTGAACGAAAATATTATTACCACCAATAAAATATTATAAAACTTACATCAATCATCAACATTCATTATCAGAACCACACAAGTAACTATTACCACTTAAAAATAATAAAAATAATTATTAAGAATAAAACAAAAATTCATATATAAAATTAATGATTTTGGTGAACATGAACCTACGTACTTTCCGTGTTGTTGTCATTTCCATTTTCAGCATTATAGAGACTCAATCCAAAATATTTTTTTTATCACCCTAATAACAAATAAGAAATTTCATATATAAATACATTATCAGTAATTATATAGTTTTTATTTTTTATTTTACACAAAACCTAGAAAACACTTTATTAATAATTCACTTATAATTTTTGAAAAAAAAATCATTAAATAAAATTAAATTTTAGAAAGAAATATATAATTAATTACTATATTAATTAAATTATATATTATTTATTAACTAAAGAAACATTAGTATCTAAATAATTTCTATTATTAATAAAATTTATAAATTATTTTTTAAATTAATATATAATTAACTACCAACTATTTTTTTTAAAATTAATTTCTATTTAATAATTTATTTTTAATATTTTCACATTGACATATCTCTTAATTAATCAGTTTCAACTTTTTCACATTTTTTTATAATGTTTCTCTTTATATTTGATATTTTTCTTATATTTTATAATTTTCTCTTTGATTAATAATACAACTATTTTTTTTAATGCATTACACTTAATTATCTCAATATATAATTTCTATCTCAACACATAAGTTTCGTTTTAATATAAAATTATCTTTAAAATTGATTCATAAACATAATAATATATATATATATATATATAACTTATTATAACAACTTTCAATTTAAATTAAATCAAACTCTTGAAAGTTTTGAGACCTATGGATCTATTTAAAAAATATTAATATTATAATATTTCATTCTTTCAATAAAATCTTTGCTAATAACAACTTCAATATTCATTATTCTATATTTAATCTCTCTAAATCGTTTTCCTTTATGTCAACCCTCATCATGAAAAAGAATAAATAAACACGCACGTACATTGTTAGATAAAAAATATACCATATAACAAATCTCAAATTCATGAAATAAAATTAATTTGAGAATAATTGAATTTGAATTAGGATGTTTTTAGTAAATATCAATAAATAAAGAAATTAAATGATATTTCATAGTTACAAAATAGTTGTGGATGTTAAATCTATAATTAAAATAATATTAACTCTTTTATTGTACCTTATAGCATATGGGGATGTAGCTCAAATGGTAGAGCGCTCGCTTTGCATGCGAGAGGTACAGGGTTCGGATCCCCTGCATCTCCAATTCTATCTTTTTGCTTCTTAAATAAGATTGTATTTCTGATAAACAACCTAGCTATATAGCCCCATATCTTTGTATCTCTCATCTTTTAATTACTCTACCTAAATCTCTCATCTTTTAATTACTCTACCTAAATGGAGTTGGGGTCTTGGGTAACTAATTTGGACCCTTATTAACTCTCTTCATAGATATTACAATTATTAATCAAGCAAAATAAGTAAACCAAGATCTCATTTAAAATTTAAGGAATAAATGTGTAACTGTTTTTTCTCTTATAGAATAAAATAAAACATAAACATGTAATTGAAATTTAAACTGAAATACATTAAATGTTTATTTGAATTTCACTAAGAACATTCAAACCAATTTTTCGTTATGTCCACATATTTATTATTATTTTTATCATATTTAATTAAAATTCAAACTCCAATAAAATTTTAACTAAAATAAATTACTTATTTTTGACCTTTAAGTTAAATGGATCTTAACTTAAAAAAAATGTTTTATTTTTATTTTTTGATAAATTCGAACATGGATTTAATGCATCTGCTTTGTATGAATTTTGTTGAGAAAAAGTATACCTATGAGAAAAAATATTACACACATTGTAACACATATTTTTTTTTATGAGATTTAGTTAAAAGTTAAACTCCAATAAAATTTTAACTAAAATAAATTACTTATTTTTGAACTTTAAGTTAAATGGATCTTAACTTAAAAAAAAATGTTTATAAGGCCCATACACATAACATGATCTTATTATGATATCCGCGAGAAAAAAGATTGAATGATTCTAAGAAAATGCTAAGTTTCAGATTTATTTGATTTGATGAGAAAGAGTCCAAATCTGACTCCTTGGTTACATTTGTACACTGCACTATAAATGTTTAGTTGCAGTTGTGATCTATTATTGTACTTTTAGGTTGTTTATTTGCATTTTTTGAAATGTTAAAAAATGTGTTTAAATACTTGCATTATTTTATTTTAAATCAGAATGTGTGTGTGGTTGTATAAGGTTCAACTTGTGACATACTAGAGACTATTTCCCCCACTGAGTCAATACTTGGGTCTAGTTTAATTGCGTTGATTTCTTATTTGTGTTATTTTATAAATTTAATATAATCTAAAACTTACCACTTAAACGGAATCCATCCATGATGTAGGCTCCTTGGAATTATATGTAATTGTGGCTAATGTCTCATGCCATTATCTGTGCAGAGAAATAACATTAAGGCAACATCAAACTTCGTGTGCTGAAATCAGTTGCCTCCGAGGTTGAATTTGGTGCACTTTGTTGTAGACCTCAGAGCTTTACCTACAGAACCAAGACGAGACACAACTCCTGAGACTGAAAACCAACACCCTAGCAGAATCAATGCAGATTAAGAGAGAAGACAATATACAAATACTAAAAAAATTTATTTAGCGTTTATTAGATATTTGGTGGAGAATGTGGAAGAAGACCCTAACATGGATGTGAACTTGTTAATTGTGACAAACATGGTTGTTAACTATGACCTTAACATGCCTATAGTTTAATTATATAATATTTATTTCATAATTTAAGAATTTTATTTATAATTTATTTTTTTTCTTTATCAATGTTATACTTAATTACAAATTTCAAAATATTATAATTTTATCATTTTCAGTTGTTTTAGAATTAATGAGAATTAAAAAAAAAAAACCATTGACAAAAATACAATCTATTTAAAAAAACACAAAATAAATTTAACAGGGGTTTGAAAAACTCCTGGAAATAACTTGAGTTACAAAAACTCCTGGTAGTTCAAAAACCCCTGGTAGTAGTGGGGTTTTTGAAAACCCCTAGTAGTAATGGGAGTTTCGATAATCCCTGGTTGTAGCGAGGGTTTACAAAATCGCTGAAAAATAATAGTCATTCCAGGAGTTACTAAAAACCACCGGTAATTCGTTAACGATAGTGGATGTTCCAGGCAAAAAACAAACGCTCGTAACGCATTTAACTGGGGTTAAAACTGTCAGAAATACCAAATATAATTATGTTAAAAATATTTTTTTTTTGTAGTGATTCATATTATCCCTAATATTAAACTCCTTTTAATATCCAAGCTATAGTTAGAATTATTTCATGTGTTATCTACTTTTATCAATGTAGATGGATTATTTTGTATATTGGGGAACATTTTTTATTAAAAATGTAGATGAAATTATATATAATTATTTTAAAAATAAAATTTTCTTATTATTTATTAAAAAAAATCTTATTATTTATTAAAAAAAATTCTAAAATTTATTTTAAAGCAGAAATTCATGGTTAACTGGCTTCATACATGGAAAAAGTTGTCTTTCAAATACGGAATTTTTTAATATTTGAAGAAATCTCTTATTGGGTGCACTTGAACACTATAAGAAAATTATGAAATAGAAACAAAAAATAATTAGTTGCTATAGTGACTAAATTAGAAACCATTTTAGAAACTAATTTTTGTTTGGTTTATCTAATTAGCTAACAAGGTTTTAACTACCAAATATTTAGATTCTAAATTCGGTAGCTAATTAGATACTAATTTAGAAACCATTTAACAATAATAAAAATTAATTTAGAAACCAAAAAGTTTTTTAGTCTCTAATTTAGTCACTATAGCAACTAATTTTTTTTTTCTAAAATTGGTTTCTATTTCATGATTTTCTTGTAGTGAAAAAAACAAGGAAATAATAAAGATATGTAAAACAAATATCAGTACATTTATAATTATAGTTTTTATTAAAAGTTCAACCTATAATTTCATTAATAATTCAATAAATTTTAATTGTGTGCTTTAATTTTCTTACAAATTAATTATCAAAATTACAATTTTAAACCAAATCAATTTTAAAATACATTATACGGGATATTAATTATATTTTAAAATTAATTTTAAATAAACAATAAGAAAATATTATTTATAATGTATGAACATATGAAAATTTTTCATACTATAGTTCATGAAAAATAATTAAAAAAATTTATCGAGATGAAAAGAAATTCAATTAAAGTGAATAATGGGATTTTTGCATGTAAAATTTAAACTATTTATTATAAATTTAGATTAAGAAAAATATTATTGAAGTGCCTTACTCCACTATTTTACATCTAGAAACCGCACGAGACACAAGACTTTTATGAGAAAAGGAATCAATGATAAAATCGTATTATAGACTGACAATTTTACTTTCAATTTGAAGTCGTGCAACTTATCGTAATATTGATTAATCATGCAAGTTGTAACTCAAAATCGAGAGATGCAACTTGCGAAAATTAATAATATTTTTTTACTCAAATCTCTAATAAAATCAAGTAATTTAGTGATCAATAAAATCAAGTATTAAGATTATAAAATGAATAATAGAATAATATAATAGAAGAGTAACGTGAGCGTAATTTTCTCTACGGTTCTGAATTATACTTGAACCACTGAACCTCATCATTAATCTATATTCTTGTTTCTAAGCCAACCTATGCTCACTCATTTTTTATTTGCAGATTTGAAGCTTTTGCTTCTGCTTCTGCAACGTTAGAAAAGTTGGTTTTGCCACTTTTGAAGAAGAAACTACATATGAGTGATTGAGTGAAACCGTAGTTTGTGTTGTCCAAAAAGTGATTGTGTTTTGTCTTATTTGATATTCTAACGTTGGGATTGTGGCTTCTAGTCGGTGCTACCGTTTATGGGAATGATCACGCCACCGTGTTTCCTCAAAACTCATAACTAATTATTTGCTGTTCATTCTTTAACGATTGTTAATTATGTTCAGAAAAGTTTGTGAAACTCTTCTTTTATTATCAAACGGAAGCAAAATATGCAAATCCAACGTACACAACACCGTTTCACTATGCCCACTTTGCGTGTTGCACTTTTCTTTGCTTTCTAATTCTGGACTCAACTGTGACCAAACCACTACAGTTGCATGCAATATATCAATGAAAATATAACTTTTCTAACTTCATCAAAACTTAAAGCGAATACATTCTCATGTACTTATAAAATTAATTACTGATCTCTCTTTATTACTTGAATCACTCTTAGATTACGTAATATTTATTATCTAAAAGTAGCATATTCATGAAAATATAGACATATGATTATACTAAATGGAGCCATTCTAGTTTTCCTAAGATAATCATCACCACAAGAACATCATTCAATAGAAACTAATTTTAAAGACAAAAAATAATTAGTTAATTGTCATAGTGACTAAATTAGAGATTATTTTAAAAATTAAAAAATTTTGGTTTCTAAATTAGTTTTTATTATTGTTAAATAGTTTCTAAATTGATATCTAATTAGTTACAAAGATTTTTGCTACCATATTTAGAATCTAAATAATTAGTACTTAAAACCTAGATAGCTAATTACATACCAATTTAAAAACTATTCAATAATAATAGAAATTAATTTAGAAACCAAAAATAATTTTAATCTCTAAAATAGTCTCTAATTTAGTTACTGTAACAACTAATTATTTTTTTTTCTAAAATGATTTTCTTGTAGTAGATAAAATTTTCTTGCTAAAATAAATAAATAAAACATTAGAAAACTACTTTATAAACGTCTCACTTTGCTTGGCAAATAAACAAATCAAATTGTTTTATGATTTATAAGACAATCAAATTATAAATAATTTATAAATAGATGTAAACTTAAATTTACTAAATCGATTTCGTAAAATTGAGTTAATTTAAAATTTTAAAATTGGTCTTCTAATTTCTATTTTCATATTGATAGACTGTTTACGACCATTTAAGTGAAGTTAAATTATTTTATAAAATTAAGTTAAATTTAAAAGTTTATGTTTTAATATAGTATTAGATTTTATTTTAGTAAAATTTGTTAATTTAGACTATTTGCTATCGGTCGTGATTTATGAGGATACAGCGATTAAATTATAATATTATATATATATATATAATTTTATTAAATCAGTTTTATAAATATTAAATTAAAAATAAAATCTATGTTCAATATTTCTATTTTATTTTATGTTGATATAAGCTACCTAGAGAATGGCAACAAAATGCATCTAAACCATTACTTCATAAAAAAACGTTAGCATCTTTCCTCTGATTGGGAAAGCTAAGAGTGTACTCATTGCCTAATACGTATATATTTACGTATTTATGTACAAAACACCATCATTTGGAGTTGCAGATAAGAACAAAAATTGTTACAGGGGATATTATTTAATTATTACAAAGATAATATAAATAATTTGTTTAACACAACACATAAATAAAGTTTATCAGTTTAGATTTTCTAAAGTAACGCAGATAAGGAGCATTAAAAAAATAATAGGAACAAGTAAAGATGTAATTATCTCAATTTCAAAAGAGATTATTATTTAACTCTTAAAATGTAAGTTTTAATAATATTTTTTTATAACTATGAAATTGGTATGTATTATTAATAGGATATAACTAATACTAAAAAAAATAATTGAATATTAATTAATTTAGAGATAAAAAAAATTAATCATTATATTAATTAAGTTAGATATATTTTATAAATTAAAAAATTATTAATATCTAAAACATACAATTTATATGATTTTTGTTTTTAATTAATTATATTATTTTTTTAAGTGATAATATGACTTTAAATATTGATCTTCTAAGCATGATTATATAGCTTAATGGAAAATACGATTTAATAAATTTACATTTGTTTGATTTTGTATTGAGAATAATGTGTTAATGAGTATTGAACTGATATTTCATTAATTGTGAATATTGATATTGTATATCTATCTGATTAGAGGTGAAGATAAAAGGTTTTATTGATACAAATATTTATTACATAAAAAATGTAAAACTCGTTAATTATTACTTTTTAAAAAAGAAGAATTTAATGGGAATGCATATTTATTAGGAATTGGACACAATAAAATATCACAAAAATGTTTCTTAACTATTTATCAAAACCAATAGATATTTTTTATTAAAAACCAAGGTGGAAATACATTGTTCACAATAGAAGTTGTATTTTTAATGAAAACATTAATATGAAGAAGAAATGGAAAAGTAACCAAACATAATAAAATTTAGTATATTTGAGATAAGAGAGTTTTGAACAAAATATTCTTTTTTTTTATCATAAATGTTAATTTTTTAAAATTATTATTGTAAGCAGAAAAATGTTATTTTGACAATTGCATATCGAAAGACATCATTTTACGATTGTGATTTGATTTCAGAATGATTATGTATGTTATAAAGACTCTCAAATATAAATTTTTGAGTCTATGTATAAGGATGGGGTATCCATGAAATATCCCATTAAATTTATTTTATTTTTCATTGAAAAAGAAGAAAGTATGATTTCACCAATACAATTTTAAAATTGATTCATTTTATCATAATTTTTTTTTTCAATTATAGTATGATACAAAATTATTAACATATCAACACTCTTATAAGTAAATGGGAAAACACATAAAATGAAGAAAGAATATCCGAAAAAAAATTATAATTTACAATTTACTCTATGTCTCATAATAATAGATATAATAGAATTTATTAAAATTGCATATGATTGTTGTTACTTGAGGTGTCAGCTTAGCTGAAATGTCAAGTTGCATAGTGATGCCTAACACGAAAACTTTATAAAAAAATAAAAATAAAAAGAAAAATAAATTACACACATATATAAAATAATATAAAATAATGAATAATAAATTAAATAAAACTCTTCCTAAATTCATGGTAGATTATATGTTAAATATATTTGTAGTGATGCAAAGTAACCGTATTGTGTTATGATTATAATTTGGAGAGGCCTAATCATCATGGTTAATGTCTTCTCTTGCATCTTCACCTATAAGCTCTCTCATCACTTCTCTATATATACCTATCTTTTCCAATCTTCTTCTCATCAAATCTACCTCTCTTCTCAATCTATCTATCTATCATGGTCTTGATCTCAGAAGACGAAGGCTTGCTTGATATGAACTTCCTGTGGGAAAACCATTGGTGGGATCCCTCCGATTCCGATAACTCGCGTGAAACCAAAGGAAACACGAAGGCAGAAAAGCAGAAGAACGAAAAGGATGAAGGTGTGACGATGAAGAAGAAGAAGAAGCGAAATCATGGGGAGCTGAAGAAGATTACGAGTGCAGAAGGAAAAGGTGAAAAGAGTCGTGAATCTGATCATGAAATGCATATATGGACTGAGAGAGAAAGGAGAAAGAAAATGAAAAACATGTTCACTACTCTTCATGCTTTGCTTCCCCATCTTCCTTCTAAGGTAAAATCCATTTTCATTCTTATTAGGTTACTTCGTTTTCACTGTTTCTTCTAATTAACGTGCTTTTGCTTGATCATTGTGTAGGCGGATAAATCAACGGTTGTGGATGAAGCAGTGAGCTACATAAAAAAACTTGAGAGAACCCTGGAAAAGCTGGAGAAACAGAAAGAAGAAAGGCTCCAGTGTGGCTCCACGTTCATGACTGCTCAGGGACTTTCTTCTAATTACAACTTTTCAAACGCGATTGTGGGAACTTCTTCAAACGCGCTTTTGTTCCCTGCGCAGCGGCCAGTGGCTTTTCATAAAACGTGGGCCTCTTCGAACATAGTCTTGAATGTTTGTGGAGATGAGGCCCAATTCGGCATTTGCGCGGCCCATAAGCCAGGCCTCATGTCCAGCGTAGCCTTTGTGCTGGATAAATACAAGATAGAGCTTCTATCTGCCCACGTTTCCTGCATTGGGAATGGAAATGCAATCATGATTCAAGCTCACGTAAGTTTCAAACTCTTATGCACTTTTCATTAATTACTTCCTATAAATAACGTAATTTTTAAATTATTAAAAATATAAAAAAATTAAATTCTTTAATTACTACAGGTTTACTAGAAAAGCTTCATTAATTCAGACATTTATTTTAATTGTGTGTTTGAATTAGGATTGTTAGAAAATGAATTTGAAATGATTTGTGAGGAAAATAAAATTGTTTGGATTGAGGTATCTTATAATAAATTTATGAAGAAAATTTATTGAATTTTGATGAAAGATGTGATATTTGTGTAATTTTTTTTTAATTATTTTAAAAGGTATAAAATATAAGTTTATAAATTTATTTTTACCTATAAAAATATATGAATAATAATAAAATAATTCATTAATTTTATTTGTTTTATATAATTAATAATAATATTATTATTATATACAAAACTATATTTACATTTATTATTATTTATTTTTATTAATTATATTATTAAATATTTGATGCAAATAAAATTAAGGTTAATTTTAACTTTTTAATGGTATTATGTAAATTTTTAATTACTATAAAATATATATTTAATATAATATACATTTTTACTTGATAGATATAATAAATTTTAAAAATTATAAAATAATATATGTAATTATATTTTTTTATATTATTATTATTAATTAATTTTAACTAAATAAAAAATAATATTTTTATAATTAATTAATAATTTTATTTTTGTTATTATTACTATTATTAATTAATACATTATTCGCTCTTACAAACCGAGCATAAAAGAATTCAACATATTTCTAAAATTTCTTTTTGGTTAATTATTTTTTCTAAGACAAGAAATTAAATTTTATTTTTCTTCAAATTTTAGATCATCAGATATTTGTAATAGATCTTTTTATATATAAAATTGATTCAATTTTGAAGCTTACTTCATCCTCCCATTAAAAATAGTTATACTGAACATCAATTTAAAAACAATAACATATTTTAAACAAAATTAACAATATTTAAAAAGAAAATTAACATTTATTTCACGTATATAGTATATGGATAGTGTAAAGTTTGAAACGGAGATGAAAATTAATTTCGTGTTATAATACATGTACGAAAATACATATTTAATAGTATAAATATATTTTTAAATTTTAAGTAGGTTTTTAAATATAATATTTTTTATTATAATGTTTAAATTTAATATACCAAGATAAATATTTTTAGAAGCTAAAATCATTTCAAACAAGATACAATATGATATCATGATTTTGGTATATATAGAAGCATGTTATATTAACATAAAATTAGGGTTAATTTATCTTAGATGAACTTTTTTATGATTTAGGGGAAACGAGCTTCACATCAGATGCTTCATGCAAATTCAGTGGAAGAAATTTATAGGCAGGCTGCGGGAGAGATTCTGCTATGGATCGCTTAAAACTTTGGATGAAAAAACCTTTTATTATTATTATTATTATTATTATTATTATTATTATTATTATTATTATCTGTTTAGCGTAATTACTAGTTTTTCTTAAAAGTATTAGTGGACTTTTATGGCTTAACTTCAGTTATTATGAATATGTGTTCAAATATATGTGGTTTAAGGTCATGTTTATTATCAAAATAAATAAATAAATAAAATATTTAAATTTATTTCCAACGTTTGTAAATGTGATTTTGTAATATAACAGTCCTACAAAAATAATATTACTTTTAAATTTAGATCTTATCATAATTTTTAGTCGTGCAAAGACTTAGAAGATAACTAGGCCCAAATAAAAATATACCAGTCATGATATAAATATATAAAACTTAAGACAAATAAATTTTGTATTCACATTAAAAACAAACATAATTTAGAATGATTTTTTTCAATTCGTTTAAAGTATATAATCGCGGAACTAATGGTTATAGATAGTATAAAAGGTTTTATATCCATCAATAAAAAAATAGTATGGTATAATTCTAAAGTAATTTTTGTAAAAATAACTAAACTTTTTATAAATGTCTTCATTAGATTAGACGATCATGTAGAATTGTTTTATTTTGTTACTACTTAATCTGTTTTTTCATAAACGTGAATTCAAGGTAGAATTGTCTGTATATTTTAAGTTATAAAAGTAATTTATTTTAGCTTTAGTTATCATTAACGATCTAGACTGGTTAGAGGAAGAGTTAGAATATAAAGTAATTGATTGTTAAAATATTGATAATTAATTATATATTAAATTAAAAATTATTTATTAATAATAATTAATTAATTTTTAACTATAAACTTGATTTCTATTTTGTAATTTTTGTCAAAGTACCAATTTGTGAGTGTTTCACATTTTTATGGATGTATTTAGTGAATTGTTTTTTTCATTAGGGATGGTTTATTGGATATTGAATTACGATGAAGTTAAAAATATAAATATTTTATATAAAAATTATATTAAAAAACAAAAAATAATTTTACCTTTTAAAAATAATATAACTAATATTTTTATAGCATAATAAAACTAATATTGTAAGGTAGGTTATGAATATATTTTTTTTGTAGATTTTATTGTGCACATATTTTTAGTTGTTTTAAGAAGTTACATTACATTGTGATTTCTAAGTAAAAATATAACTTAATTATTAATTATTGTTGAAGATCTCACATCAATACATTTTATAGTATATAGATGAGTATAAATATTATTTTATAAACGGATTTTATAAGACTGAGTGAGGTTTAGAATTCACTCATTAATAATTATATTAAATATACATAATTAATGATATTATCAAAAGAACATAATTAGTTATGATCACCCACACGTAAGAGTAATTTTTTTTTATAAAATAATAATAACATTTCAAGAAAATCATTAAATAGAAACCAATTTTAAAAATAACAAAATAATTAGTTAGTGACTAAATTAGATATTATTTTAAAAATTATAAAGAATTATTGGTATTTAAAGTGACTTCAATTATTAATAAAATCTATAATTAGCTTATAAATTGATATTTAATTAGCTACCAATGTTTTAGCTACCAACTTTATAATCTAAATTATCTGGTAACTAAAATATTGATAGCTAATTAAATACTTATTTATAAACTAGTCTATAAATTTTATTAATAATAGAAACTACTTTAGATACTAATAATTTTTTTATCTCTACAATATAATCTTATTTAATCAATATATAATTATTACAAAAATGATATTAAAAGTAATAAATAAATTTATTAATAACATATACACAATTTCATTTTTCATTCTATATTTCTTCTTGTCTTTCACTTTCTTTCATATCATTCAAATGAAACTTTAATGTTGTGTTTTTAAGTAAAACAATATTTTTTTATATTAACTTAAATCTAGTTTTGTTTCCTATATTTAATTTTTTTTCTTATACAAATTTAATTGTACATTTAATTTTATAATTTTCCAAAATTAAACAATTTTTTTTGTCTACTATTGATATATAATTCATTTAGTAACATAAAATTATGGTAGTAACAATATCACTTATTAATATAAGATATTCATGAAACTATTAATAATAATGATTAACATGTAATTTCATGACTATACATTTTATTTTAAAAATTAAATAATATTAGTAACTAATCTTTTTTCAAAACTAAAAGATCCAATTAAATTCTTATTGAAATCAAGTTCATTCGCAATACACTAAAAGGTAAAGGTGAATTTAAATATATTTATTAGCCTTGCAAAACCAATTTGTGATATTAATTTTAAGTAATTCTTGTGTGTTTACAATGCATAACGTGAAAGTATTAAATACATCCAAATAAATGTTGATTATAATAAAAAATGAGTATAAAAAATATTTTTATTCTTTTTATCATATATCTATATGCACATTAAAGAAAAACTCTTATTGAATTGAGCTTAAAGGCTTAATATGATGCTGATAAAAAAACTTAATATGCAGAAGAAAAGAGAAAGATAAAGAAAATTCAATCAAATTTGATATGTCCACTATAATAATTTTGATCAAAATAACAATTAACATCATTTAATGGTTTCAAATTTATCTTCAGGTAGGATTTAGACAAAAAATATATATATTCAAAAGCAGACAAGTTTCACAATTATATGTAAAATTAAATTTTTGTTATTGCTACTCTATCTTAATAATGTTACCAAAATATTTTAAACTTCAAAATGATGAGAAATGTTATTGTTTTTATCGGTTTTGGTGTTGAGTTATGTTAGGGATTAAATTTGAGTTGTTGGTGATAATTAACTTTCGTTTCGAATGATTGTTGAACTTTGAATGATTGTTGAACTTTATCATTAATGTCGAATAAAAGTCTAACTGGAAAAGACTTTCCGATGTTAAAGTCAGTAAGAGAATAATACTCTTAAGTAGTAAACAAGTATTAAGTATCAAGTGAGTGAACATGATTCTACCTTACTAATGTCTGACTTGATTTGTGCTGCGTTTATTATTGTGAAAAAATCAGGTTTAAGGTTACTCATTTTTTTCGTGAAGAAAGTGATATGCTGATAATTTGGCTAATTTAAAATTTATTAATAGAGAATCATTTCATTGGTATAATAGTCTTCCATATAGTTTATTTTAAGAATTCTTTATCTATATGTATAGTCTACCTATGTATCATTTTTGTTAACATATGAGTTTTGGTTTAGCCTTCCATAATTTGTATTTTTTTTAATAATACTTTTTTTATGTGATGACAAATGATTATTGTTACTTGAGGTGTTAGTATAGTTAAAATGTCAAGTTGCATAATAATAATAATGTCTAACCTGAAATCTTTTATAAAAAAAATATGAAGTGAGTGAGAAATACCTCCTAAATTTTTATTTATAGACATAAGTGTTGAATACATGTTTAAATAATTGCTTTAATCTTATGCCAAATTTCACATACACATCCCAAAATTCATGATGATTACTTTAGAATAACTACCAAACAAAATACCAATGATTCAAGATTAGTCTAGATAATTAATATCCATATTATCTATCTAATGGACATTAACTACACGGATTCACGGGCAGGATAATACAGTCATATAATGTATTAAATGTGCTAAATATTTAAATATATTTAAAGTATAAAAAATTAACTGGTTTTAAAGAAAAACTATATTTTTCAAGAATGAAATAAATTAAACAAAATCCTTCCTAAGAAGCAAGTGGGTCACCATGTGGTGGATATCAGAATAGATTGAGATACACAACATTAAACTATATATTTAATGTATTTATTAGAATTCAACGTAACGCCATGTTCTTACGAAGGTATTTTGGGTTGTTCTTACTTACTTTTACATTTATATTTTCTCTTTGCACCTTCCTAAACTTTGTCACCTTATTATAAATTAACCATTCTCCAATCTTTCTCCCTAACCTCAAACTCAACTCTCCTATTCTTCTCTCTCCACACCTTCAAGGCACAAAATCAATGTTTACTTGATATGGATTTCTTATTGGAAAATCTTTCAGGGAGTTCTTCTAGTTCTAATCGTTCGAGTGAAATTACGAAAAACGAAACGTTATCAAATCAACAACAAGGTGAAACTCTTGTGAATAAGACGTCGAATGAACAAGGTGAAATTCTTATGAATAAGACGCTGAATCAAGATATTTTTGAGAAAAATGAGAAGAAAATTGTTATTAGTGAGGAAGGGTCATACGATCTAGAAATTAATGATGAAGTGCATCCATCCATCGAAAGAGGTCGACGGAAGAAAATGAAAGATATGTTTGACGATCTTAGTGGTCTACTTCCACAACTTCCTTCAAAGGTATGTATTTCATTATTTAAGGTTTTACGGATATTTAATAATTTAATATTTTTTAACATAATTTTTAAATTATGCCACTCTATATTCCTCTTTATTTATGATTTGTTTTTAGAGAAAAAAAAAGATTTTCCCCTTCTTGCACAAATGATCTCATTACATTCTTACATAATCAATATTTACGCCAAAAGTCTTAAACTATTTAATAACTTTTTTATCACCAAAAATAGTTAAATAAAATTGAATATTTGTGGTGTTCCAATCCATATACAAAACTAAATTTGGGGTGCAGATTAACAAGTTGACCCAAAACAACCAACAAAACATGAGAAGTATGTAAATACTTAAAAACTCAAAACATATAACCTGAAACAAATTCCCTTCATAAGTTTTCCGAATTACTAAAATATTTAATACATATTATTTATTTCCTACTAAAAGAGTTTATTTACAAGTTTTCAAAAGGTTAACTTTTTTCTACTGTCACTTGGGAAAATTGACTTCAATTTTTGTGTATATAAGTTGTGACATCCCTCAAATGTCATATTTAATTGAATTCATTCTTTTTTTTAAAATAAAAGTTTTCATGTTAAACATCAATATACAACAATTGAATTCATTCTTTATTGATAGAAAAGAATGTTTTTATACCTTTTTGTAATGGACTCTAGTAAGTCAGAACATTAAAAATTATAGATTTAACCTTCAAAGTATTTAACGTACTATTGTGTCCCAATAATTATACCGTATCTTGTATGATCTTCTTGTATTTATGTGTTCTTAAAATTAACCTTATAAATATAAAATTTCTATTAACCAAGTAGAAACATCTTCCAAATACCAATACAATATTGAGTCATAGTATTTATGATCCTACAATCACAAAAAGAATATGCAATCCTCACATGTTATATATGCATTTTCAATCTTCTATCTGTACCCTTTTTTTTATTGATTTCTAGGAATAATTTTTTTAAAGTAATTTAAAGGAATCTTACCAAAGTATGATGAGGGTTAAATTATGATCATAACAAATAATTTGACCAAGTCTCCAAAATATATAGAAATTTTTATTGACTTAATGTATTTGAATTCTCTCAATTTAGACCGCTTATTTTTTTTACAAATAATATGATTGGAAATGACTCAATTTAAACCATTGAATATAAGATATAACACATTCTTCTAGCTGTTATTTAATAAATGTATTAATTAATTTATGTTTGAAAACAACCATATTCCAGATTGATCTTATATATTAATTTTTTCTGGAAATAAATTTATATTGTTGTTTGTTATTATTATTGTTACTTCAATTAAATGAGTAATTATCAGAAAAAATTAATAAAACAAGAAAGAGAGACTTGAAATTAATGAAAAGAGAAAGAATTTAAAACCAAGTTTGATTGCATATGCTTGTACTAATTTGGTACCATTATTATTATTAATTATTATTATTATTATTATACCTATTTAATGATGAGAAAATAGATGATAAAAGTCAAACAGTTTTTTAGGGAGATAACTCTAAAGTGATGATTTAAAATATATTAAAATAAAGAGTCATTATTGTGAGTAGAAAGAAGTGTGTACCAAAATTAGTGACTAGAGGACAAGTGAGAAAATTAGGGTTAGAATGTTATTCTAAGATGGTGTTTGACACATGGTAGTTGTTTCTTAGGTGGATAAAGCAAGCATAGTGAATGAAGCAGTGAACTACATAAAAGTTCTGGAGGAAACCCTAGAAAAGCTAGAGAGAAAGAAACAAGAAAGGGCAGAAGGTGGTCTGAAACAAATCATGGGAACAACTTCTGGTGCAGTTTCTGTCTCTGGGAAGCAGAAAGTGGCTTTTGATAAAACTTGGGCTGCTTCAAACATGGTGCTCAACATTCAAGGAAATGAAGCTCAATTCTCCATTTGCTCAGTCCATAAGCCAGGACTCATGACCAACATTGCTTCTGTGCTGGAGAAGCACAACATAGAACTCATTTCTGCCACCATTTCAGCCAATGGAAATGGAAGTACATGCATGATTCAAGTCCATGTAAGTTTCACAAACTTCATTCCCACCATGCATGTTTCTTCTTCATATATTCTAAATGCATGTTTAAGTATTATTCTTCCGTATTTATCTAATTTATTCACTATAACAATTAATTATTTTTTTATCTCTCATTCCATCTATTTTTTGTTGCACAGTGATGCCTAGCAATGAAAGTTTTTATTTAAAAAAATTAGATACCTAACAATGAAAGCTTTTATTTAAAAAAATTAGATACCATTTTATAGACTAAATAAATTATTAGTTTCTAAATTAATTTCTATTATTGATAAATAATTTCTAAATTTGTATATAATTAACTACCAATATTTTAACTACCAATTATTTAGATTTTAAATTTGGTAGCAAAAATCTTGGTAGCTAATTAGATACCAATTTAGAAACTATTTATCAATAATGAAAACAAATTTAGAAACCAATAATTTTTGAAGTCTTTAAAATGGTCTCCAATTTAGTCATTATAGCAACTAATTATTTTTTATTATTTAAAATTAGTTTTTATTTAATGATTTTCTTGTAGTGTTTTTTATTTAAAAATATATAAGGGCTATTTTTTTTTAATTTTTTTTTTAAAAAGTCACTTTTTAATTAAATTAGTAGATTTAATTTGTTTATGTGTTTCTCTAACTGCCTATTTAAAAATTAGCAGTTTTCTATTTTTTAGATGTTCAAGAAGTTTCCATCTTTGAATTGATTTAAACACACCAAGTATTCCCCAAATACAAAGAAAAAGAAATAAAGATATGAAAGCAACTATAGGAGAATAAAAAACTTATTTAGATTAATATTCTAATTGATCTATCTTTTTTTTTTTTCAAATGTCACCTTAAAGGTGTGATCTAATAGTAAACTACCAATCCATAAATTTAGAGAGAATACAAAGAGTTTATAATTTTAGAATGATATAGAGTTTGATAATTTTATAATTCTCAAGTTAAAATAAATTTTAAAAAATATATATTTAAGAGAGCTTTTATTAAAAAAAAATTACAAACATGTTTTTAGTTAAATTTGTTAACTCAATTGAATTGTTTATGTTATAGGGAAAACAAGGTTGGGATGAAAATTCAGCAGAGGAAACTTACAGGAAAGCTGCTGAAGAGATTATGCCATTGATCGCTTAAAATTATAGATGATAAAAACTCATACTTCATATCATCTTATAAACCTTTTATGCCTAAACTGGATGGTTCCCAAGGCAAATAAATATATGTTTCATATGTTTGGTTTTCTTTTAGTGCACTTTTATGTGTGTGGTTTAAGCTTGTGCAAACTCAACCTTTGTTAAACTCATCAAAATTATATCAAATAGTTTACTTTTATTTTTATTTTATTTTAAATCAGTTTATTTGATTTTAAGTATTATTAACATTTTAAATGGTTAAATATGGTTTTCTTCCTATATTTTCACACAAAATTGGTTTTCGTCCTTAATTCAAATTTTAAAGATATGGTTTACTTGTGGGAAACTATTGAAATGAGTCATTGTCAATTTTTTTTGTGACAAACGAAATTTCAATATGAAGTAGGACGTTAAAATATTTCATGTTGATCATTGATGCAAATATTGATTTATTACGTAAAAATATACTAATAAAAATATATTTCAATATTTCATAAAGTATACTATTTATTAGACTATAAATAAAAACAAATTTCAGGTTGCGCACTACAAGAAAATCATGAAATAAAAACCAATTTTAGAAAAAAATAATAATTAGTTGCTATATTGATTAAATTAGAGATCGTTTTAGAAATTAAAAAATGTTTTAGTTTCTAAATTAGTTTTTATTATTCTTAAATAGTTTCTAAATTCGTATCTAATTAGCTACCAAGGTTTTAACTACCAATTATTTAGATTCTAAATTTGGTAGCAAAAACTTTGGTTGTTAATTAGATACCAATTTAAAAATTATTTAATAATAATAGAAATAAAAAAAAATTTAATTTCTAAAATGGTATCTAATTTAGTCATTATAGTAACTAATTATTTTTATCTCTAAAATTAATTTATGTGATGATTTATTTTTATTGTCATGTCCAACAAACATATCTAATCTATATTTTAAAATATGCATGCCTTGTTAACAATATTTCATGACAAGTTAGTGGCCTTTTAATGAATGGGATACAATAATAATCCATTATTGTAATTTGTTTTAATTTAAAGTGACATGTCATTGTTACTTCATGATTATATATATATATATATATATATATATATATATATATTACTTTTTTATTTTATTTCAAAAGCTATTAACTCATTAATTGTTTTAAAATATCTTTTACAGTTTTTTTTTTCAAACGTTAATTGTAATTAGATTAAAACAATTATCGACCATTTATATTTTAATGTCAGTATAATGATTAGAATAACATAATTTAGTGAATAATTGTTAGAATAAGATAATGTAAGTTTAAACATGAAGGAGAACCAAAAAAAGAACCAACATAACAAAATAGTCGTACTAAAAGAGTTTATAAGTACACAGGAAACTATAAGCCATATGAATCATAATTTAAATAAGAGTTGAATCCTACTTTTATTAAAAATCATGAACTAAATTCAAAATTACGTATTGCAAAATATTATTATTATTTTTATAACATTTTAGTGTAACCGAACACAAGTCGGTATATATAGAACATTTAACTACTAATTTAAACAAATTTTTGTAATTATATTATAATAATAATTATTTTTATAATAATACTAATTATTATTGAAATATTAATATTAATATTATTATTATAATTAATAATATTAATAATAATAATAACTCGTTAAAAAATACGAATTTTGTTATATAAAAAAAATTTATAAGTAATTCGATTTTAAAATTTTTGTGTAACTTGTAATTTATCTACAAATCAAAATCTCTAGATAATTATTAGTAGGTAATAAATTTCTTTTAAATGTATGTATTTATCTTAGATTAAAAGGTATATTGGCTTTAAAGATTTTATTTTAACTTAAAGATTTTTAAAAATATTTGAAAAATGTTTTTAGAACATTTTAATTAATTATCACTTAATCTAATTGATTATCATCAATTATGTAATTGATTATTCTCCATAATAGTTTATTATTTTATAATTGATCTCAAACATCTACAATTAATTGATTATTTTGTTATATAATCGATTATTTCACTCTTGCATACATATTTAATAGATTTATTGAAGGATGTTAAAAGGAATTTAGTTTTTTTAGGGTTTATACATAATTGGCTATGTCTCTTTAGGGTTGTTCACATAAAGAATGGTTGGAATCCAAATTTACAAGATAGTAAAAACAATCTTTCTCATTAATTATAGATTCATTATTTTAGCACAAATGTTCCATACAAATGAATCACAACATAAACCACAATCGTAAGTACAAGTGGAATAAAAAAAAATTAAAATTGTCTAAAAGTTCAAGCAAATTGTAATAAACAAATCTAGAATGTATATCAATATGGAAAATAGAGGAATTTTCAACAAGATGTTTTATAGGGTCTAGTACGTTAAATTGCATTAGATGGTCACCAAAATCCATGGTCAATCTGTCAGCATGATATTAATATTGGTTTCGACGGTCTTCATGAAATGTTTGCTTAAGATGATGGTTGTTACTCCATTGTGTAAATAACCTTTTTTCATGTCCAGTATATAAAAATTTACAGGGAAAAGTGGGTCATCAACTTGCACCAACACATTTTCTATAAGTCTTATAGGATGGATCGTGTTCCTATTGGTCAACTCGATTTCAACACCTGTAGTTTTCAAAGCGTCAAGAGACAACGAATTAAAGACAGATAAAGACATAACATTGATAGATTCTCCTAAATCAAGTATAACATTGTCAAATGTGTTATTTACCTATGATGCAAGGAATAATTAAAGTGTTGGATCTTTGCATTTTTCAAGAATTTCAACCTTAGGTTTAACAATAAATGCAGAGACATTCCTGCCCATGTTAACCTTTTCATTATGATAAGTGTTAAAATATAGCAATTTTTATAGTTCAATAGGCATGTAAATTGTTAGAATTATTACACAAACTAATAAGAAACATGTCAATGAACCTCCAACTACACCTGCACATGAAGACAAAGAATAAATAAAGAAATACGCACAAAAGTGCAGTAAATCAAGCAAACAAGGATGAAGCAATAGAGCCAATCCTCACAACACATGAAGAATGACTCAGCGAATTGAGTTCAGAAAGAAAGCTCCATGAAAAACATTCAAAATGCTAAACGCATATGCATATACTGCGCGGAGAAGGTTAAAAAAATGAAAAAGAATCCAAAGATCAAGGGTTGAGCGAATTAGAATCCTTAACCATGAAAAAAAAAACTCAAATTCGCTTAGAAAGGACTTGAGCCAAATTGCACCAGTTTTGGGAACTAGAAGATTTTGCTTGAAGCCTAAGTCAAGCCAATCTTACTTCATGAGAAAGAAATATTAGTTTTGGGCTGGATTGGGAGCGAATCCCTGACTCTAGAAATCTTAAGAAGCCCAAAGATTTCTTAAAGATGAAGAAAGCTAATCCGTTGAGCGGATTAGCCTGCGTTTAGCGGATGTTAAATCCCCTTTAATCCCTTTGAATCCCATTCAAAAAAATATATAAATAGAGAACTTGAGAAAATGTTCAAAGCATCGAGAGGCATTGAAAGGCACCTAGCTAGTAAGAAACTTAGAAGATACTTGAGAATCAAGTAGAAAAAAGATCAAGTGAGATCCAGAAAGAGGTTTAGATATAAATATTTTGTTGATTTAGGCTCAAAGAGTCTGAACCTTAGAACCAATCATGCTACAAGGCCAAAACCTCAAAAGAAGCAAAGGTCAATCTTCGGAGAAGAAAATCTTGAAGCCTAAGTAGGTCACAACACTCAGGGATTCATGTTTGTTGTACACTTGAACTTTCACTGTAAGATTTTATTATGAGTTGTTAAATCTGTCTTGTTCGGATTGAATGACAATGTGATATTATTGGAGTTATTATTGTTTATAGATACATGTTTCTCTTTTATATTCAAATTTATTGGGTCTAGTATTGTGCTTAATGGTCAATGGTGAGGAACAACCATTGATTGTCCATGAAGCATGAATGAGGCTAGAAGGCAATTTCATGTTTTTGAACCCTATTTAGCCAACCATAGGATGCAATCATAGAGCACGGAGAATGGTGAATTGTTTAATCTTAATGAAGAGGCAACTCATAATAGTGACTTATTGTTATAGATAACTTTGCACAAGGAATCAACTTGGTTTGACCAAAATAGGAACATGTATTTTGAATAAACATTGCATTTATAAATAACAATAACAAACGAAATTCACAAAGTTATTTTAATTCCAACATCTGTGACATACTATTACATCATTGCTTAAGTGATTTGTCTAAGCTTCACCTCTCCATCTAGATATTTAGTAGTATTATTATTACTAATAGTTAGTTATTTATAAAACTTATATTCAACCTATGTCCAACTTTTTTTTCATATTATTAATTTTTTGTAGATATGACAACCCTCAACATTACTATAATTGAGTGAATTCAAATCGCCAGAGTAAAAAAGTGGAACTCAACTTAAGAAAATTACTAAGATTATCCTACTTTAAAAATTAAAAATTTTAGTTGCTAATGCTTAAATATTTTATAATAACTTTTATGTCTATGCATGTGGTTTATATTTTATAAATCCTATTTTATTTAAAATAGGTTAACAGGAACGTTACAAACTTGATTATATAATTTTAAAATATTAAAAAAATAAGCAATTTAATTAGTCAAAATCAATGCCTTAAAATTATATTATATTTTCAAAATTATTCTTGGTATTAATATGAGTTAGTAGAAATAAATAATACTATTAATAATTAATAATATAAATTAATTTATATTTAATATATTAGCGTATTTTTATTAATATATAATATTCTAATATCTAGAAAATATAAATGAATTTATATATTATGTTACTAATTTATATTTTAATAATTTAATGAATTAATATATACTTATTTATATTAATTTATAGTTATTAGTTTATCAGTATATACTAATACATTAATTACTGATAGACAAATATTAAATACTTATACTTTATAATTATATCTTAATAAATACTATCAACTTAATAAATATATAATGATATTATATGTTAATATAAAAATTAGTAAACATAAACATTAATAAATTAATGTTATATGATATTATAAACTATATCTTATTATATATTTATTAATATAAAATATATTAATATTAATAAGTATATAATTTTTTATGTTCTTCATTTAAATTAGCTATTATGAATTTCTTGATATACATATATATAATATCAATAATATTAATATTAAATATTAACTCATTATATATTATATCTTATTATATGTAAATTTATATATAATAGTTTATACATATATTATTAATATAAGTTTATTATTTATATAAATATTAAATACCACTACAAGAAAATCATGAAATAGAAACCAATTTTAGAGACAAAACATAATTAGTTGCTATAGTGACTAAATTAGAGACTAAAAAAATTTTTGGTTTCTAAATTGGTATCTACTTAGCTACCAAAGTTTTAACTACCAATTATTTAGATTTTAAATTTGGTAGCAAAAATCTTGGTAGCTAACTAGATACCAATTTAGAAGCATTTAAAAACTAATTTAGAAATCAAAATTATTTTAGTCTCTAAAATGGTCTCTAATTTAGTCAATATAATAACTAATTATTTTTTGTCTCTAAAATTAGTTTTTATTTAATGATTTTCTTATAGTGAGAACATATGCATTTTTACTCTAGTAATCATAAAAAAAAGTACTCCTAATGATTAAAGAATTCATAAATCTTCAATTGTATTTCGTATTACATAAGGCTAATCTATCACACTGGATATCTCCGAAAAATTTATATTAAGTATGTCTCACTAAAAACTGACATCGGGTTCATCGGGTGGTTTATATAAATTATAGTTCTTAGCTCACTTAACTCTCCCCCAGTTTTACTCAGAAAATGGACCGAGTCAACCGTAGTACAACTGAACAACTGAAGGTTGTTGTATCCAAAAAGAATTAATGATATTAAAGTATAATTATCTTTTTAGTTGAAGTGATACATGATCGACAAATGGTTTGCATATAATATTTGTAAATAACAACTATAAATAATAATAATAATAATAATAATAATAATAATAATAATAATAATAATAATAATAATAATAGTTATTTAGATCAAGAGGTGAAGTGTTAGACAAATCACTGAAGCAAAGAAGCAATATAACACAAATGTTGGAATTGGAATAGTTTTGTGAATTTTCTTTGTTATTGTTATTTATAAATGCAATGTTTTATTCAAAATCCTTGTTCCTATTTTGGCCAAACCAAGTCTATCCCTCACGCAAGGTTATCTAGAACAATAAGTCATTATTATGACATACCTCTACATTAATATGGAATAGTTGTAAGGATCGAGAAAAATAGTCTTTGAGTATAAATGGTACAATTAAAATGGCACCTGAATATTTTATTATTAAAGTGAAAAGGCTATATAAATAGAAATTTAGTTATTCAGGTTTCGTTTTAAAAGAACCATCATCTCTCTAAAAACTCTTTTTCCTTTCCTCTACATTCTCTCTAAAATTTCAACCTCCTCGCTCATCAAATCAACGATCGGAGTCCGCCATTAGACTCATGACAGTGAACTCTACAAGATTGACCGATCAAAATCTTAGATAGAGTAAGTTCATTCTTGGCTCCTTTTCCTTTGAGTTAGTTAGTTTTGATCTAGTTAGGTTAGTTTAACTTTGCATGTGAGGTTTTTATCTTCAGAATTAGTCTCTATTAGCTCAGGGTCCTAGTGATATAGTTAGATTTGTGATCAGGAATTTGTGGTGCATGTTAGGGTGTCCTTAAACTTTTGGTGGGTTTGGAGCTTTTAGTGAGCATCTGCTAAAGTCCAGGTAAGGGAAGTTAGTTTAAAATTTTCAATAGAACCCTAGGTTAGAAGATTTGAATGTGAGTGTGACGTGGTCACAAATTCCAAATTTTGTTGCAAGATTTCTTGTTTTGAGGAGATTGTAGTTTGATTGAAATTGAAAGTGTTGTGATTAATAATTGGTTGTTTGATTTAAATGGTTTTGGAATTAGAAATTATATATATGTATAGATGGACATAATAGCTCAATGATTCAATGAGAGTGATTGTATCATGCTGAACAAGAACTGTCAATGTAATGTGTAGATTTATAATTTATGAATTGAATGAGATATTGATT
>Ga0123342_1001551_pt1 | contig 38710 bp, 18 predicted proteins | sample Turbeawhitnodule_FD_89960 | JGI IMG/M metagenome (GOLD analysis project Ga0123342, IMG submission 89960) | Root nodule microbial communities of legume samples collected from Mexico - Turtle bean Mexico white nodule | ecosystem: Host-associated > Plants > Roots > Nodule | place: Mexico: Nepantla...
TATAATTAATATCTCTCTATTTAGTTATACAAAATATATTTTATTAAAAAAAAAAATATATATATATATATATATATATATATATATATATATATATATATATATATATATATATATATATATATATGATTATGCTTTTCATCTGCAAACCTAATCTTATCTTCTTTGAATCCATTCTATTGGAGACCAAAGTGAGAAACAGTGCATGCTGTCAAGTTTTAAATGCTGAATTGGTGATTGGTGCAAAATGAAATTTATTAGTTTAGCTGAGCAAATAAACAAAAGGGCAACAAGTTTTGTCGTTTTGGTCAATCTAAATCATGCTGTGATTTTGTACCTAATATAGGATCAGGTGAAGTCATAAAAAACAATAACATGGATCTTCCATCTTATTATATTTGGTGTGAAAAAGGTTGTAATCTTAGGTGCAAAATAAATGCAACATTTTACTATGGTTCTTTATGAGTATGTGATCATCCTAACTTTAATCATCATCATTTTATTAAATAAATTACATTTTATCCTTTTTAATCCCTTAAGAATCATTAAGTAGTTTTATATTGTTTAATGTAATAACTTTTACTATCTATAAGAAACGCTTATTCATCAAAGGTTTCTTTTTAATAACCTTTGACTTGAAAATATTTAGCAACAATTACATATATTTTTATCATAAATGAGCAAGAAAAGAAAGAGTAATTTTTAGAAGTTGAGTTTGAATTTATCATAAATGAGCAAGAAAGAGTAATTTTTAGAAGTTGAGCTTGAATTTCTAAGGATCGATTATTGTGTTTTTGATGAAGACACATGAGAAATTGACTTGTAGAAGATTTTCTGATGCTCGATCCTTAACAGTTAGAAAAAATATAGAATATATGAATATTAAAGTGATTCAGAAAATTGAGTGAGTACTACCCAATAATCAATATGTATTTATAAACTTTTGGGCTTAGGATATGTTTGATTACTGTGTCATTATCATTCAATCAATTATAACAAATTGTTATTATTATATATATATATATATATATATGAGTTGTTTAGATAACAAAAATTATTTTGTAATGTGTAATTATAAATATATCTTTGAATATCTTGGAGTTAGTGCGTACATAAGCTCCCAAACTCGAAATCAATAAATGAGGTGTAGGTGAACTAATTTGACGGATGAATTGAGTTTTAGTGATTGAGTTTCAACTTGAGTAATTAGTTTTTGAGGTTGTATTCTCGCAACCATGTTTCAAAGGTTGATGCTTTGTGACCTTTCATAGGGTTGACTTTCGATTATTGTATTCAGTATGACGTGTCTCATAACAATGTGATTTTCAATATACTTTAATGAGAGGTTTTTATTCTTAATGATGAGTTATTACTCTTTTTGAGACGTTATGTCACTTAAGTGACTAATGTTTCGATTTCTTTGACATGTTTTCCTAAAATGTGACATTTCAAAACACATTTGAACTTTCTCTCGTTGCTTTATATTAAAAAAAATCACTCTTTCTTATTACATCTTTTATCATTCTACCTTTCTGGCTTCCATAATTTCCTTCAAAGGCTTTTTGGAAAAGCATTTACTATTTTTTGTTATTGTTCATCACTATTTTTTTAGGTACATCCCTGATGGTTTCTTCTTTTTCCTTTCCCGATTCCTCCCATGAAAATAACACTCTAGTAAGTAGGGATGTTGTTGTAATTGGAGAGAAATCGTCTTTGAGTTGCACTGACTTTTTTTCTCTAGAGAGGAATTGTTTCCTCGTGAACTCTAATATTGAGTCTCGGTATGTTTGTATAAAAGAAGTGAGAATTAGCTTTAAAAACATTGACCAATAAAATATGTCAGTCAAGCTTCCTTAATCAATGAGAACTTTTTTTCACATGTCAATTTAATGATTTAGTTACCATCATTGCAGCCTTCTAGTATAATGAAAAATTCACTATATACAAAGTCATAATTCATGGTACCTATTAACTATTGCATAAGTCTTGCAAGCACATCTAATAATCTTGACTAGGAAATTGAATGCACTTACTTGGTTACCTACTAGTAATATCATGCCTATAAAGCTCATTAAATGTAGTAAGCTCCCAATAATTTTGGCATATTATGGTTGAGAAATAAGTTTTTTTTTTTTCTATTTTTCTTTAATCTAAAGTTAACATCGTAAAATGTGTTCATTAGCTTAGAGTCAGCCACAATTTCTAAGAACTTTTCCAATATATTGTTCTTGGGATAGTAATATGTTAGTTTTCTTCCTTATGATTCTAACTCCCAAAATTAAATTTGTTTCACCATGCTCATCATTTCAAATACGAATCCCAAAAATATTTTTGTTCATAGAATTATATCATTTCATTTGCCAAAAATTACCATGTTATCAACATATAAGCCTATAATAAAAAAAACCCATCATTTTTAATTTTAATGTACATACATCTACCAACATCACTAGTAGAAAATCATCCACTTAATAAAACATCATAAAATTTTGTAGACCACTATTTTGATGTTTGTTTTAGGCCATAAGAGATTTCAAATGTTTTCATTTTTAACCTTCTAATACAATCTCAATAAAACATGTCCATCTCATATGTTTTAATCATAAAAAAATAATATTTAATTTTGATGAACTAAAGATTTTATCTAAGTGTTTAATAAAACAAAAGACAATCTACCTACAAGTCATCAGACTATCAACATCATAACGTCTAGTCTACATAGTACTATCTTGATAACATATGCAACATTTTTTAAATATAAGAAGACTTTACCAAAATGAGCTATAATACACAAGATTCACTATAATACACACAAGATGTAGTGTATACACAAAACACAAATTCATTTGAATTCACCAAAGCATCAACAAGATACAAAGTTGTTAACTCACTTATCCTTATGATTATTCTAACATAATAATACATCCACCGATTTTTTTTTCTAAATGTGTATGTTGGATATGGTGTTGCCAGTATAGAAAAAAGATTATCAAATTGAAAGTTGTTTCAAGCATAAAAAGATGAGTACAACACAAAATGTGTAAGCTAAAAGGTTACCAATCCCTGACAAAGCTCTAAAATTATATAAAAAATTATAATAAAAGTTTAAAAATCATCAATTTTCAACCATAGAATAAAATACTTACTCTAAAGCAAATACTATTATAGCTTTTTATTATTTGCATTATAATAACAATAATTATTATTATTCTTGTATCATGCATATTTTTTATGGATAAATTATTTTCTCATTATAGTTACGCATTAACTTCATTATGTTTTTAACATTTAGAATGAACCCGTTTTTTGTTTTTGTTTTTAAACTAGAGAAAAAAAATCCTTACAAATTTAAAGAATTTTTTTCAAAATCGATTTCAGTCTTTAGTGAAATAAAAATCGCATCTTTTTAAATTTAAGAAACTTAAATATTTTTTTTTGAAATTTAGAGAATCACTCCCGTCTTCATCCCAAGTTTAAAAATAAAAACATAACCAAGTCTGATACTTTTAAATTAAAATTTGAGAAATAATTGAATGCATTTGATCATATTTTAATTTAATTTGATGGGTATGATACAAAAAATAAATATATATTGTGACCACTACTTAAAAAACAAGGAATCTCTGTGTATCAAAACTGCTTACTTACTGAATCAGCCATCTTAATACCATAAAGGTTTTTGTTTTCCTTCTCCTGTTTTCCTGTCACTTTCATAACCTTTTTGCATTTTTTCCATACTTTCTTATGTCGACAACGTGTGTGAACAACGTCAAATACATGTTTTGCTGTTTTTTTTATTAGATGTTAATTTGGAAGGTTATGGTTAATGACAGATCATAGGTGTCAGAGTCTTATCTTAATTATATCTATTAAATAAATAAATTTTAAATTTAATTTAATTTTATAAAATTAATTTAAAAAGTGAATTTATATATTATTAATTTTTATTATTTTTAGACGATAAAATAAATAATTTGATAGGTTCAATAAATTCGTGTTAAGATAAATTTTAAATAATTTTAATATTAAAAACTACGTAAAAGGTAAAATATTTTGTATTTTATTGTAAAGTATTCCTTAATGAAAAAATTATATGTTGTTATGTATTCTTTATTTACATGCAAAATAAAAAATAAAAAAATTTAATCTGTGAAATGATTAGTGAAAATCCCATAACCGTGGTGATTAATGATTGGTAGAAATTGAAAGTTGAATGTAGAAATTTGGTGTGAGCTCACACTCTTTGACCACGTGATGGCCGTCAAGAGAGAGTATCTAAACGCTTTCTGATGTCCCAAATGCAATCATTTGCAATTTCATTTCCAAAAAAATTTAAGAGCATAAGTCACGGGTGGTTTTGAAATGATCTTTTTTTATATATTTATAAAATTTAAAGTTGAAAATCTAGGTAGGTATGTTTGATTTTTTTTTTTAAATTATTATTTTAAATTAATATTTATTATTTTAAGTTAATATGTATTAAATCAAATTTAAAGTTAACTTATATTATGTTTAATTAATACTATTAAAAAATCATTATATAAAAATTAAGTTAAAAAAAATTAATTATTATATTGACTAAAATTAGATACTATTTTAAAAATTAAAAAATTTACTGTATCTAAATTAATTTTTATTAATAAGTAGTTTTTAAATTAGTATATAATAATAAAAACTATTTATAATAATAGAAACTAATAAATTTTTTAATTTTTAAAATATTATCTAATTTAGTCAATATAATAAATAATTATTTTTATTTAAAATTGAGTTTTATTTAGTAATTTTTTTTAATATAAAATTTAGTATTTAATATTAGTGAATAATGTTGGTTAGATGTTGTCTTCTTATTGCCATTGTCACCACATCGACACCTTGCACTTCAAAATAGAAGTTGATGTATTTGTTGTTCTAAATTTTTAAAGATTGTTTTACATTATTGCTTTTAATTACATGCCCTTATTTAAATTTTATTTCGATCATATTTCTTGTATAAATTATTGAATGCATTGGTGAGTTTCTGACACCTTGACAAATTAAATTGTTTTATTTTTTTGAAGTTCATATTTTAGTATTTATATTGCAAAAATTATAAAAAACATAAACTTCAAATTATAAATCTCAAAATTTACGAGTTTATTTAGGTTAAATAAAGATTATGTGTAATAATATAATTAATTATACACTAATTTATTGAATGCATAAATTTAGTTTGTTTTATTTAATATTGAATGGATAAATTAGTTTTCTATTGCCTATTGAACATTTATTTGAGATTTGTGTTGGAGATTCCACATCGACTAGAGATTATAGTATCTCATGAGCCGATTTTATGGATTTGAGTTAAGCTTAAAGTCCACATCGTAATATGGTATCAGAGTCATTTCAAGTCTATCATTTCGAGTATTTGTTGAGCTTATCAAGCCACCCACAAACCTCAACCATGAGCCAGTTTTATAGGGTTGAGTTAGACTTTAAAATTCACTTCGTAATAAGATTTAATATAAAATTACATTAGATTAATATGGGTAAGTTATTTTATCAATTTCTACACTATATTAATCAATCTAAATAATATTATAATAGTTTATACACCTTGTTTTTTAATTTTAATTTTCACTTATAGATTTTATGTTTTAAAATTCTTGACATATGAAATTGCAATATCTTTTATGTACCTCATTTCGTTGCCATATTTTAATTTAGTCAAAACATCATATAGACATCTTAAACTTGACATTGTGAGTGATAAAACGCAAGAATGGAAGTTGAAAAAGTAAGACACTTGAACATTTTCATGTGAAAATTCACCAATTTTTTCTTACAAAACTTGTTAATTGTTTGAAAAAAAAGGCAAAGTAGGTTTATAAAATTGATGAGTTGAAATGAAAGTCAAAGTCTTGGAAAGAGACCAAAGTTAGAAAGTTTGTGTGGCAACAACCAAACACACGTCGGCCATGGAAACTCAAACCACATTGGCTACTTTGTTTAGTTTCATTAATATGAATATGAAATTTTTTTGCTTCTTCATTATCCCAAAAAATTGGAAAACATTGACTTACAAACGTTCTAGGTATGAAAGAAATAATACATACTTAAAAAAAAAAACTATGTCATTGTTTTGGTGTGAATATTTTCATTTTATAATAATTTTTTTTTTAATTTAAATTTAGATTTGGATATTTGTAGTAAAAAAATTATTAAAATAAGTATTATCAATCTTTTTAAGTGATAAACGAATTTTCAGGTATTAAAATGTTAAAATATTTTATATTTATTGATGTATGTGTTACAATATTTTAATATAATTTATGTTGGTAAACTGAAGAGAGGTTTAAAGTTTGGATTAGAAATAAAAATCAAGATTATAGTATAAAGATAAAAGAAATATATTTAATTTTTAATAAATTGATGTATTTTATTATATATTAAAATTGTAATATGTTGAAATAGTTAAAAACTTATTACAATTTGAGATGTGGAAGGTTAAGCAAGTTGAGGGTGACATTGATATTATTCCAATCTAAACCCTAAATTCACATGTTTTACTAAAAAAAAATGTTGGTTCTTATCCATGTTGCTTTCTACGAGGGCAAAGAGATGAAACTACAATAAATGTTGTGTCTTTCTTTGCACCTCTCCGAGGGAAAGCTGTTCTTATCCATTATTTTGTCTTTTTCATGAAGGAGTTGACATTCAAATTTTATTTAAGCTTTTTATAGTTCCTTGCAACACGAGAAAATAATAAATGGAGTTAGGTTAATTAAGTCAAACTAAGACCACTAATTAACTATAATTCCCTGCCTTTTACGTAACTCTTTTAGAGGGAGAACATATTTGGAATTAAGAGATAATATTAATAGAGTAAGAAATTATTTAAGTATAGAAAATTATTAAATAGAAATTAATTTTTAGAAAAAAAAAATAATTAGTTATTAAATTAGAGATTATTTTAGAGACTACAAAATATTTTGATTTCTAAATTAGTCTCTATTATTGTTAAATAGTTTTTAAATTGGTATCTAATTAAATTAGTTTCTATTGTTGTTAAATAGTTTCTAAATTAGTATCTAATTAGCTACCAAAATTTTAACTATCAATTATTTATATCCTAAATTTGGTAGAAAAACCTTGGTTGCTATATATATATACTAATTTAGTCATTATAACAACTAATTATTTTTATTTCTAAAATTTTAGTTTTTATTTTATCTTATAGTGTTTTGGCTTAATTATATTTTTTTATTAGATATTCTAAGGGTATAGTTTAATTTTAATTTCTTACTTTTTATTTGTGTCAATTGGATATTTTATGTAACATAATTGTAAGTAACTTTAGTTTTTAAAATTTTAATGACTGAAACTGTGTAACTTAAATTATTTTGTGGAGTAGAATATGTTGATATGATAATGATGGAATCAGTTTACTCACTTCAAACTTAAAGACTAAAATTGTACATTTGTTATTCATGAATGATCTAATTGGTATAATTAAAATTTTATAAATGAAAATCAAACAGTTTTAATTAAATTATTTAATAGATTCTTTCACTTTAAGTATAATTAGAAACAACTTATATTTTAAGTCATAAATATTATCTACTAACTTGAAATCATCATATGAAATTCTTTTCATTAATGATAATTTTTTATTATTCCAATTTCTTCATAGGAAAAATATATAATTCTATTTTATTTGTTAGATTAAATTATACAAAAATTTCATTTATCTTTCACATCTTATTTGATTTTGTCTCATATTTTAAAAAAAAGTAGTCTTTTTTATTTTATATTATAATTTTTCTATTTTAGAAGTAACTTAATTAACTCAAAATTTAATTATAACTTAATTTATCTTGATAATTATTTCACTATAAATCAAATCATTTATTAATATCTTGTTTTTGTCTAAACTCCTATAATTAATGAAACTTCTAAATTTTTTTTTGTCAATTATGTTTTTTAATCAACTCATCGCACTGACTCTAATATCGATTATAAATTCACGTTGACCTAATAAAAGTTATATCAAAATACAATTCTCAGTTAACTTTCATCACAAAACAATTAGTGCAACTAATAAAAAAAAATTCTGTTAAGAATGAAATAAATTTGATTTTAACATAATCCAATTGAAGTGAATTCACAACCAACACTACAAGAAAATCATGAGATAGAAACAATTTTTAGAGGCCAAAATAATTAGTTACAATAATAACTAAATTAGAGACCATTTTATAAATTAAAAAAAAATTGGTTTCTAAATTAGTTTTTATTATTGTTAAATAGTTTATAAATTAGGTTTTATAGACCAAATTTAGAAACTAAATAATTGGTAGTTAAAACCTTGCTAATTAGATACCAATTTAGAAACTATTTAATAATAAAAAAAACTAATTTAAAAATCAAATTTATGTTTAGTTTCTAAAATAGTCTCTAATTTAGTTACTATTACAACTAATTATTTTGGTATCTAAAAATTGGTTTCTATTTCATGATTTTTTTTTTTACTGAAAGTTATAAAATTAAGATAGAAAGGAACACTTTAAACCACTTTAAGAATATAAAATACCAAAATAAAAAAATATTAAAAAAATAAAAAACTATTTATATAATTTACCCTATTGGTTAGAGAAATCTTAGAGGCACCAAGGTATTAAATTGTGTGAGAGTTTGGTGTTTTTTGGAGCTGGAAATTTAAAAACACCTTACTCAGAGGTTTTTGTCTTCTTATCCTTTTTTCATTGAACATAGGCTTCTCAAACTCTGTGGTCCCAACTCAATTGCCTCATTCACTTTCTTTTATTATAAAATGTCAATTTTCACATATAAATAAATACCAGCCACCATTGGAACAGTCTACATGCTGGTTTTTTTAACTCAGATAAAGATCAATATTTAATTCATACACATTTCTCAATGTATAATATTTTTAGGTAAAATATCATTTAGTGCTTTTATTTTTTGTTAAAATTAATCTTAGTTTTGATGTTTTTTCACCTTAATTTTATACAACAATTGCTAAATTTCATCCCTCATCCTAACATTACATGTTTAATAATAAAAAAAAATAATGAAAATCATAAAAGGTCAATTTTTTTTTTCAAAGTTTCGAAATTTTTTAAATTTGTTGCTGTCTTTCTAATTAGAATTATTTAGATTTTAATAAAGACCATCAATTTTAACCAAATATTAACAAACTTTAAGCATATTGTATAAAATGTTTTACTTATTTTTTAATATTATAGTCTGAAACTTCCTTTATTTCTTGTTGAGTCTCATATTTTTGGAAAGAAATATTTGATTTATTTATCATTTTCAAATTTGAAAATAATATCAATTTCTCCTTTTCTTAATGGTAGTAGTACACTCTTACATTTCATATAATTTTTAATATCATGAAAATGAAAATAAAGAAACCAACATGTATGTATTGTGAAATAAGAATGTAAAAAAAGTTAAACATTTTTTAATAATTTTATTCGGATGAAAAACTTTATTATATTTTTCTTTGTAGAGAAAAGCTTTTAACAAGGTAAAGGAACAACGACTTTCTTGGTCTCTCTCTCTCTCTCTCTCTCTCTCTCTCTCTCTCTCTATATATATATATATATATATATATATATATATATATAAAATCTTAATAATGTCTTGAATCTGAATACAAGGTACTATACAACCCATAGTTTTCAAAAACAAAAACCCTACCATTTTTTTTTAACTTATCCTAAGAATTCTACACATTTTTCCCTTTGACTAGTAATTTCAATGAAAATTATTTTTCTAATCAACAGTGCAGTTCCAGGTATGACCCACATATAATTTCTTTCACAATCCATAGAATAATATCTTTTTGAGGATAACCAACACTATTTGAAAAGCAACTTCCTGTGGTAATCTGTGATGAGTTCTTCACGAAAAGGACCATTATAAAATAGACAAAAAATGTTTAGGGATAATGCATGAACATGAGAATTATGTAAAGTAAAAGTTGGTGTCCTTTCCTGCAACCAAAGAACACCAACCACACAGTTTCTCTAATGCTTACACAAAGGTCGCTTGATCCTTAAGCAAATCATCACTAATCACATTTTCATTCTTTTTCATCTGTTAGCAAGTTACTATGTTCCACAAGAGATGTCTTTATTAGTTGTTTATTATTTGAGTTTCTTCATGTTTTTTATTTGTCTAAAAAGACTTAAGTAGAAGAATCAAAAGATACATACATAAAGGTGACATGACACTGCATGCTTCTGTAAATCAGTACTTAAATGTCTTTGGTTTGTTTAATTTTATGTAATTATCCACTTTCACTATTCAATATGCAAAGCCAAAGTTAGATCCCAAGACAGATTTTGATTATTTCTTGTTCAGAGAGTTTAGTGGTCAACGGCAAGAGAATGAAAAATCATGGTTGCAATGGACCCCCTTGTGTCATCAAGGTATAATCGTTATATTGTGGAATCATGAGGGTGCTTACTACAAGAAACTGCATAAATATGTCACAGTTGCAAGACAAAATAATAATCTTCGTTTTCTACTCTCACAACTCTTTACTTTCTTCCTCTTCTCATCTGTGTTCGTGTGTATGCTTTTTGAGTTCAGAGCCAGACTCAAGGAGCTGAAGAACCTGAGCCTTGGATTTGAATCTGGAAAATTTGATGTATGCCCTTTATTGCTTTTCAAGATTTTCTGCTCTTTCTAGTCCCAAAAACTACTTTGATTGCAGTAGGAACATAATTCAAGAAAATTTCTCACCTGAAAAGTTGTGTCTCGTTTTTAACTATTGGTAGATTTTAGCTCTTGAAAAGGGTTGAGCATGTAGTTAGAATTTCCCTTTGGAAGCATAATCTTTTGACATAGTAGCCTCACTGAGGTATGTATGAATTACAGATGATCATTTTCTTTTCTTTTTCAGTGATTTTCAGGTGATTGCAAAAGATATTGCAAAGATGAGTGTTATGTATAGTCCTGTTCTCAAGTACTCAGATGTGGAGCATCGGCTAATGAAAAACCAAGAAATGGATTCAAGTATTGGAAATCCACAACAATACTGTCACCAACCCAATTCTGGACTACAGAGGTATTGTTCTGCTCCAAGCTCATTGCTGGCAAGCCTAATTGACAACAATATTCATGACTGTTTCAACGAGGAATCTTTCACAAGTGAGATTCATCAACATTATCCTCCATCCACAAGTTCAGAAATGGACACCATGTTGTCCAAATTGCTACCATCCAACAATGGATGGAGCAATTCAGAAGCTTTGCAAGAATTTGGAAGCAAGCCTGTAAAGCAGGAAATAGGGGAATCTGTTCCACAAGGACCACCACAACAGAATGAATATTCTTATGGTGGCTCTCAGTTAATTTACCAATCACAGCAAATTCAAGGCTTGCCAAATGGTTCTTCCAGTGCTTTTGGTAGCTCTTTTGGTGTGGTTAACTCCATGGCCTCAGAGAACCCCATTCAACCTAAATTGGGTGCCAGGAATTGCTCCAATCTCTTCAGGCAAAAGAGTTCCCCTGCAGGATTTTTCTCCATTCAAAATGGTATGCATTTTTTTCTTGTTTGCTACCGTTTCTTTTATAGTCTATGGTTTTCCTTTTATGGTTTTAACACCATATGTTGTTGAAATGTTCAGAATTAACTAAACCTTGCAAAATACTTATTGTCAAAATCAGATCCCTCTTTCCTTATTGGGAGTTAGTTCTTTATATTATCCTTGCAGAGAATGGGAACCAGATGAGAGATAAAAAGGTAGGAATATGTGAGAAGTTAATCTTAATCATAAAATCAAATTAAACAGCCAAAAAGAGATTAAAGTAAATTATTAAAAATGTTCCATGTATACAGATATATGCATAAGAAGCTGCATGATAGTAAACAAGACATTAGTTTTAGTGTAACGAATTATATATACTTTTCTGTTTCTTGTAGATCTTGCAGCATTGAGAGAAGTAGGTGCCTTTAAAGCCAATGATGTTTCAAATGGACAGGCTACTACATCATCTAGTGGGTTGAGCAGTTCTCTTGCTTTCTCATCTAGGCCATCTTCATGCCTCAAACATATGCCACAAATTGCTGAAAATGGAAATGAAAGCCTTGAAGAAAATTGTGACCAGAGTAGGATCCTAGCTAATGAAGATGGTAACTCAAAGTTCTGCATACCTAGCTTCACCAGTGAAATCTGGGAAAGTTCTTCATTCAATGCCCCCAAAACAGAAAGTGATGACGAAATCATGTTTTCCACTTCAAATGGTTTGGAATCTCAGGTACATAACAAAGTTTGTGGATATACTTTCAACCAAATGAACTTTGAACTTTTTTCCACTGTTTTGATCACTGAATATTGTTGTCATCATCCTCAGGAATCAGACTTTGGCTATCAAAATCTTGGTTTGACCCACCATCAGAGCCTACCTAGCTCTTCTACTAAGATGTCATCCATACAGAGGTTTCTTGAAATTCAAGGTTCTGTTCCTTGTAAAATTCGAGCCAAAAGAGGTTTTGCCACTCACCCAAGAAGCATTGCAGAGAGGGTAAAATTCTATAACTTCTAGCAATTATAAATCTCCACTCAATTTTCATATTAACAAGACCATGCAACTTAGCTGTTTCTTATTTGTTATCCTCAAAGGTAAGAAGAACAAGAATTAGTGAAAGAATCAAGAAATTGCAAGACCTTTTCCCAAAGTCAGAAAAGGTAATTTAACTCTCACAACAAGAACATCACATATTAATTTTGTTTCACTTCCTCTTTGAAAATTGATGTTAACTTGACACTTCTTTCACATGGCAGCAAACAAGCACAGCAGATATGTTAGATTTGGCAGTTGAGTACATCAAGGACCTTCGGCAACAAGTTAAGGTACTAAAGAATTACAAAATCTTTCCATAAATCCTGAAGAGAGTAATGAACACATTGAACTCCACCAAACTTACATTGTCTAACTAAATTTCATTCTCCTCATGCAGGTTCTCTCAGATTGCAAGGCAAAGTGCAAATGTACAAGCAATGAGAAGCATTCATCTAGAACTTGTGCCTGATTTATTCAAATGTAGATAGCAAAATTATGGATTTTAGTGTGCCAAAGTTAGCCATTGTAACTATATAAAATAATGCTGACATTTACCTGGTGTGAGTTTAGATCCAGGTGAATATTTTTCACTTCTGATTTTCATTTCTTTCACCCCTTCATAGTTTGATTTAGAACCAGAAAGTCTTAGCATGTTTGGCAGAAATCTTGCACCTCTTCATTTTTACCTATAAGATGTTCTATTGGATTACTGATCGAGTTTTGTAACACAAACTTCAATACAAAGTTCAATACTGAATTCTATGTGGAAATTGCTTTTGAAACTACAAATTATGATCTTCTCTAAGTATTTTTTCTGACTCCAACACAGTATCTTCTTCACTAGAAAACACACCACCTGTGGGACCAGAAAACAAGAAGAATTATTGAACTGTTCAAATAGAAAGAGAAGAAGATTTCAAACATAGGAGCTAGGAGTCACTCATGGAAGAGAAAACCAAATTGACTTTTATTATTTAATTTTTATTTTTAATTTATGCATAAATTAATTTTAACTCTGAACAATTTTTCTTTTCTAAAAGTGGTTGAATCCAAACATTCCTAAGAGATTACCAACAAAAATGTCTATAATTATTGTTTAAACTTCCACTTTCTTTGATTTCTCAAATTAATAGAATTAGGCAATTATACTAGGAATATATCTTAGGCAATAATTACTCAAAAAATAATAACTAATAATTTTTTTTCAATTTGAACAGTCTTGTGTGATGCTCTTGCTAAACAATCAGAGGTATTTCAATGTTTCTGACACAATTGGAAAACTGCTAATTTATTTTAAGAATTTGATTTTCGTGTGTTATTATTGCTTTTTTTAACACTGTATATTAATTATAAATTATTATAACTATATTTTCAAAATAATTATTGTAAAAAATACTTTATAATTAATTATTTTTTGTTTTCAATATAATAATTAATTATTTTTTGTTTTCAATATAATAATTAATTATTTTTTGTTTTCAATATAATAAGTAATTATTTTTTGTTTTTAAAATTAACTTTTATTTAATAATTTTTTTAGTGAAACTTTATTAAAATGTTTAAATTAAATTCTAATATACTGACATCTGAAAAAGCCGTCATAATAGTTTCCTACAAGTTGAAACCATTTCTTTAGAGAGAGAAAAAAATCTTAATTTATTTTCCAGAATTAAAGTTTTGAACAATGATATTGCATAATATGTTAAAAGTATTTGTCGTATTTGTATCCTTATGGAATGATAAGAAATAAAAGAAACAGAAATTGCAATTCAATTAACATTTATTGAAGAGAAACTCAGAGATCTACATAGCTTTTTTTCTAATAATAATAATAATAATATAAAAAGGTAAAAGAATGACATTATCCTTTTTATTTTTAATTACTCTAATTTTTTTAACCTTACATCTGGATTTTACTTTATATTTTTTTAGAATGGAAAGTTTCAAAGATATTTGATTGTAATGAAGTGTTGAATGAGTTAAAGTTAAGGATGAAAATAAGTGAAGTTAATGACTGAATAGATTCTATAGACAATGCACACTTTTTCAACAAACACAAGGTCAATATGAAACTCTAAATGGTTTTAAAAGTCTTTTAAAGTATAATAAATCAATTGATCTATTTAAATAAACATACATTATTATTATTATTATTAAACTTAAATATGTTTAAGGTTTTATATGACTTGTTTAGGTTTCGTTCTTATGGAAAAACTCTCGTTCAAATTTTTAATTTTTGTGTTATCTTTTAGTTTTTTTTTTATCAAATGAATTAAATAAAAGGTTAAAAAACCAATTGATAGAAATGTAAAAGTATTTATAAATTATATGTAAAGTACCTGTCCCAAGATCTCACCTATCATAACACTAAAGTAACATAACATGGCACTAAACTCAAAAAATAAATATTTAAGATACAACTTTGTAGAGGGTATAAAAGTTAATCTTACCAAGTAATCCACCATCATATAAACCAGGAACTTTAAAATGTGAAAGAAGTGCTAAAGTTAACAGAAGTTTCTCTCTAAGTTCTTATATAAAATGGTGGAAAAAGCTATGTTTTTCTTTCATGTGGTCTAAAATGCCATTATAGTGTGAGATGACCTTTTAAATGACTTCACCAGTTCTCAGCAGATTGGATCCTGAGGTCAACCTTGAGGCAAAGAAAAAAGGTACCAAGTTTTCAAAAAAAAAACCTACCTAACTTTGATAACAAAGCCGAAAGAACTCTACTTCCAAAGACACCAAAATCATTGTGAAAACCAAGAGAAATTGGAAGAAAGCTTGTAGGGATGAGGATCATTGGTAGAACTATCACTATATGGAATATGGATTAATATATAAAAGTATGGATCAATTTCATAGTTGAGCAAATCTACCTCTAGAACTGATGGATGATATTTGGAGAAAATGGTTCGTATAATTTTGAAGGGAATGAAATATCTACTTAAAAAACCATCAAATAATAATTAAATTTAAAAATAAAAAATAAAAAATAATTAGTTACTATATTAACTAAATTAAATACTGATTTAGAAACTAAAAAATTATTCATATTTAAAATAATTTCTATTATTAATAAAAAATAATAAAATTACTTCTAAATTGGTATTTTACTAAGATTTTAACTACTAATATTTTAGATTATAAATTAATATCTAAAAGACTAATATAAACTAATTTAAAAACTAAAAATTAAATATCAATTTAAAAATTATTTTATAATTTTTCTTAATAATAGAAACTTATACTTATAACTTTTTTAGTTTATAAAATTATCTTTATGTTAGTTAAATAGTAATTATTTTGGTTATTTTGGTCTATGGTCAAATATGATAAGAAACCCTTTAATCCATCACAAGTCCTAATTGTGAAAGATGAAGAGTTGAAAACTTAGCCTCACATAACAAGTATAGGACATTAAAACAAGGTGTTAGTCATTATGTTTTAAAGGTTTGTGAACTCTTTAAAAGAAAAGTAATTTCTAATTGAAATTCTTTAGCAAGATTCAAACAACCTATGATAGAGGAAATTCTTAGATGAATATGTAAAATGCCTAATCAATAATGACTCTAGTTATTTGAGTTGAATACTCTGTATTCAAGTTAACTGCTTAATGTCTGTTAAAACATGCAAAGAGTGTTTAGAACACAACCACCTAAATCAACCTCTCCTTGAAATTACATGACATGTAATCAAAATGATCATTCTCTATTTTAGGAACAATTTGTTTTGAAGTACATGAATATTTAGAATTATCTAACATTGTATTTGCCCTGAAAAACCCCATACAAGTCCCTCCTGAAATATTTAACTTAAACAGCAAAGAGCCCAACAGGTACAAATATTAAACTTTGGCACCAAAACCCTACTAAGATAATCTTATAAATTCTGGATCAATCAATTCACAGAAAGAATTGGCATCATATTATTAAAGATGATAATGTCATACAAAAGTTGAAGCAAAATTTTCTACACAGTAGATTATGCATTTAATTTGCCTTAATTCAGCAGTAAATTAAATTTGTCATTGTCACTGATACAGGGTTCACTTTAAAAATGATAGTTCTCACCCTGCATCCTGGAACATGTAGTTTATTTGAAAAATTATCAGGAATCGCCCAGAAGAAAAAATTAACAATGTATTTGATCACAATCACATTCATTCCGGATGTTTAAATCTACCAAACCTAATGAGCAAAGGCCAAAAAAACAAAATCACTTCTGATCGCTAAAGCACTCTTCAGAAAAAAAAACTGAGCAAAGTACCTGGTTAACCCAACCATCTCAAAAAGAATATTGATCTGAAATAAAGCTACCACTGCCAACTACCAGAGCTTACAAGTTCAAAATTTCAAGCTCCAGCTTTTGGTTTCGCTTTCTGCTTTTTGGCGTCCAATGACGACAATCCCTTGCCTAATCCAACAGGAGCCTGCTCTTGCAGAGGTATTGTTTGGTCTTTCTTGACATCAGTAGACTCACTTGGAGGCATGCCATTTGCTTCCTCCTTTGCTCCATCTGCATCCCCATTATCCACAGCATCTGGAGTTGCACCTGAGTTTATAATATTCAGAAGTTGGGTAAGGGGTGGCAAGGCTTGGACTGGTACACCATGGGGACGCACTACCAGACCCCTTGCTGCAGCCTTCTTCCTGACTTCAGCAGCTGCACGTGCAGCCCTTTCATCCATTCCCCTTCCTCTGGGGAGGGCCTCACCCATTATTGCCGCATTGAGGGATTTGTTTGCAGTAGCACCTGAACTTCCAGGTCCCCCAGCAACTGCAGCAGCTTGGAATGCATGAATCAAATCAGGATGTGCCTGTGACAGTACAATATGAAAAAACTAAGATTGTTGCAAACACTTGAGATATTAGAAAAATATGGTATATCAATGGGTGGCCGGAATATAAAAGAGTATCTCATTTTTTACAACTAGTATATAGGATTAGCTGAATATACAAGATATTATCGGTATTAGCCATAGATATATATTTCATACAAAAAAAATAAGGTACCTTCAGGATATCAATAGCCTTCTGAGCCGATGCTGCATTCAGAGCTTGACCCTTTTGCTTTTGGGCATTCATCTGTTAAAACAAGTTGTGAAAATGTAACACTAAGACTGCCATCAAAACACAATCATTTGCTACTACGGAAATGGAGACTGCATTCGTACACAAAATATAGGAATGCCAATGAATACATAATGATCTTGATATGACTGCTAACATTCATAAACACCTCAACCCACCTAACCTAGAAGGCCACTTCTCTCTCTCCTGGTCAACTAAGTCATCCTACAATCAACCATTGTCATTTCCAAAGATCTCTCTATCTTACCTACTCGGACCCAAAATGTTATCTTCATCAATTTTCTCCCCTTCCGTATTTATTACTTAATTTTCTGTGAGAATTTTAGTTCCCCTTATTATGAATAAATGAGTCTCCAAGTCTTTCTTTAGAAATACATTTGGAGCTTAAGCATGCAAATTGATGCCATGTGGAAATGTATAATTCCATTCATAAAGAAGGTAGCGTACAGATACCTGCATCTCTCGCATCCTGAATGTGTTCATCCAATTCTGCGAATCTCGTGTCCTTGAATCATCTTCACCAAGTTGTTTGACAAGTATATCATATGTTTTCCTCTCATGCTGACAAACCAAATGCCAAAATCAGTTAACAACTCACCTTAACTGCCAACATTACCACCCCCACAACACATACCTGATGAGAGAGCTTGAAAGCACCCATACAATTAAATGCAATGGCAAGAGCATGATAACAAACAGCAGTTTGAATATGTTCCTCGCCAAGAAGCCTTTCATTCTTCTTTAAAGCTTCTTGCAGATAACGGAGAGCTGTGTTCATTTTTCCTATATCCTGATACATCATTGCAACATTGATATATGTTGCTGCAACATCAGGATGATCTGGCCCTGATGACAAACTTAATAATAGCAATGCACGGGACATATGGCGAAGGGCTAGTTCTGTCTGGTTAAGTCCGTGGTAAAACAGAGCCATATTTCCATAACTGCAACAGGTCGAGATGAAACAAAAGTAGGTTCAATACATTAAAAATAACCTGAATTGTTCAACAATGTCTATATGGTTCAAAAATAGTTAGCACCCCGTTAGATATTTGAATGACTCACAATCCCAGTCCAATTTAGTTTTAAAAACCGTAAATGCTTCTCTATTTTTTCTATAATTGGGTATCCCAGTTTATATTTTTGGCCCAATGTAATTTTTAACATTCCACTGCACAACCATAAGATATTATGGGAAAGAACATAGAAGATCAATAGAATAGGGAATGCCTGTGAGCTGTGTCAGGATGATCTAGACCGAGGCAACGTTCATTTATAATTAGTTCCTTGTGCTGCTGCATGATAGCCCCAGCCATATCTCCAGCATGATACAAAACCATGGCAAGATATCTGAAATACAATAGTTTCAACAGAGATTAAATACAAAACATAAAAATAATTCAACTGAAACTTGATAAATAGAAATTTACAAGCAAAGGATATAAATCTTCAATTTTACAAGGACGGACAACAGAAAATGATGAGCTCAATTCACATTCATAATTCAGCTCTAAATTAGCACAGCATGCAGAATTGCATATCATGATTAATATAGGAATTTAAATAGAAAAACTTGTAGGATCACGCCAGAATGGTAGAAATAAATATTAAACATACCGACAGCAATTAGCAACCTCCCGATGCATGGGACCAGTAACCTGAAATCCATTCAACAACGGTTATTTTATGCACAACAAGTCATTCAAGAAAGACAAAGCAATACAGAATTTCATGCCTGTTGTAGAATTGAGAATGCCTCAGAGAATAAAGTGTAGGCTTCACTAAGCATACCCTGTAATAAACAATAAAATATATGTTTAATACATTCAGTCGAGAAAAGGAAAAAATAGATAAAAAATCAAGCCTCCATGATTAATAAATTTATACCACAGTATTGAAGACATTTAAGAATTCCATCTTATGAAGCTTAATTACCACAACTACCAACTCTTGCAACACTTCAAAAATAGCCCACTAGTAATAATGATTAGATTTCTGTTAACCTTAACACCACCTCAGCCCAAAAGTAAAATCTATCCTAAATCCAAAAACAAAGAATGCCACAGATACTACTCATTATCGGATCCCTTTAAATTGTTTGTTATAGGCAGCAAAGGCCAGTGCCTGAGAATTGCAACACACTACACAAACCACTTAACTAGAGGTCAGGTCCCCATGGATTCAATGTATACATTAGTTCCTGTTATGGTAAAAAAAAATTCAAGGAATGGCATATACCTCAGCCAATTGAAGTTTTCCAGTTTCCACAAGTTCCTTGGCTTCCGAACAGGAAGGAACTGAATGCTTGACCACTGGACGGACATCCATGACATCTGATGTTTGGAAGGGTGTTGCAGAACTAAGATCGTATTTACGAGCTGCAACTGTTATACCAACCTGAAAATCAAGAATGGTAAAGCCCATTCAGAATTTTAACAGGTACAAAATTCAAGAGGTTATTGGCATAAAAACAGTAAAACCAACATAAGAGTTCCAACGCTTCTCACATGTATTACCGAGGCCAATAGGTTTTAAAAACTGTTGGCAACAAGTGCACAAATGCATTAAACAACTGAATTATAGATTTGGAGAATCATCACTATGTTTGCGACATAAAAAAGGAAAAATAGTCACAATATATCCCATCTTTTTTTTTTCACATCATGTGTCAAGAAATACAAGATTATGATGAGAATATTTTACATATATAAAAACTCATCAAGTTGGTACATTGGTTTTTTTAAAGAGTTTCATGCCATTGGAACTCTCTAAAATTAAAAAAGCCAGAAAACAAAAAATCCATAAAAACTATTTACAGCACAAACTCAGAACACTATCTTGTGCTTACCTTCAGACAAAGATTTCGTATAACAGAAATTTTCTTAACACGCAACCTTGCATCCTCGGGCAATTCAAACTGCAGCAAATTGATTTGAAGTTCAAATGAATATCACAGTAGATACAGGTGTTAACAAAGAGAAAAACAAAGCATAAAATAGGCACAGCTGTTTAGATTATAATAGAGATCTAGTTAGTAAAACAACAGCAAAATACAAGAAAATTGAATTTGGTGGGAAACGGAGATGGGATAAAAGGCAGAATGAATCATAGACCTTGAGTGATGCAGTTCCAAATTGTACAATTCATACAACTAGAATAATTTATGACTGGTACAGTATAGTAGTTTGGATATAATAACTATAGTCACACCATTAATTCAACTAAAACAGTTAAAGGAGAATCATCACACAGCATTGAGCGATATAATTTGATTGGGGTGCCCTGTAATTAATTACAGAGGTTGTATTTACCAATAATGGTTTTGCAATATCAAGGTTTTGGAAGTCTCTGTAACTGCAACTATAAGCCACAATTCAAAAGCCAGTTAAAATATTGATTAAGAAAGGCCAGTTAAAAAATACATACAACAAATTGGTGGCTTCAAAAAACACAGTTGTGCCCCTTCTAGCAGGGTCTAAGAAGGGTATATGTATGAAGCCTTAACCCTGCATGTACAAAGGAGTTATTTCCAGGATTTGAGCACCGGACCTCTAGGTCACAGCTCATAATCCTGCATCCTTACCCTTGTGCCAAGGCTAACAGTTATTCAACTAAAAACAGCTAAAATAACAAAATGTACTTACTTTCAGACTAAAAACAGCTAAAAAGAAACATCTATTTAGGTTAGGAAATAGCTGATACCTTGTACTTAACCAAGGCAAATTCTTGAATGTCTGACCAAAGCGCTTCTGAGCTGATACTCATGTACAGAGGTTGAGTCTTTCTTAATGATGCCCTGCCTTTCCATCGAGCTTGCCCTTTTGAATGCTTGCCTGGAGACCGTTGCCCAGCATGTTCCTGTAGAATAAGCCAGGAAAACAATATTTTTTTCACACTAAAAGGAGAACAAAAGTTCAGAGCATAAAATACCTAGCAAACTAAGTTGCAGCAATCTTAACAGTCAACCATAAAGAACATACCTTTTTAGGAGTTTTGGACTGCGTGCTATTGGTGGTAGCTTTTCCACTAGGAGCTTGACAACTTCCAAATAGGCAGTTTAAGAAATGAGATACAGCTGGTGCAAGATCATGGTCCTCTGTCTCTCTCAATAAATCCTGAATATGACAAGCACGATCTCAAATATCATTAATGAATGCAAGTGGATTTACTAAGTTATTTTCATGGTATGTTGTCTACTCTGATGTGTCAACATCAAAGTCTTTGATGTTTCCCATGCTTAAGTAATAGCTTATAACAGTCAAGCAAAAACAATTCATTTATCAATTAAAAACATGAATACCACATATGCACAGTCAATCAGTACAAAAGATACAATATACAGCTGGCAATAAATCTCATGCACTCACAAGTATTAAAATCATGGTTATGGTTATCAAGGGCAATTACAAACATTAAGATGATAACATTTTTAAGTCAAATAACACATTATATAGCTAACAAATTGTATTATAAACCTACAAACAGTATTTAACTTAAAAAAGGTCAAAGGACAAATTTAATTTCAGGACAAGATAGTGATTGCAAGGTTCAGCCTCTCTTAAACCATCACTAATTCCTGGAATAGCAAACCAAGGAAATAAGCTTGGATTTCCTAACAGGGAAGCAAACCAAAAGCAAGGGGCCACCTTAGAAACTTCCAAAATAACATGACTTCAACTCTTAAAATGTTATTTAAACCTACTTCAATCCTACAAATCCGGTTTGTTTGCTATAGCTTGATCATATCTCTAGTTAATAGGATCATCTCTAATACATCCCCTCACAACAAGGACAAGACATCTCGCACACGGGACTAAATATTTGCATGTGATCCAATGGTGGCCTGATAGGCTAAACATAACATAAACCTGATATCATCTTAGAATGTAAATTTATGACTAACTCAACCTTACAAAATTGGTGTTTATGGTCAGGATTACTTCCACTTATATACTATAATTTGGCCATATATCTAGTCGATGTGAGACGTCCAACAAAAACAATACAATTTTTTAGTGTTATATTTCTTTAATAATGAATTGGTGGTTTGACCCTTCCCTTCCATTTTCATTAAAAAATAGCATATCAAACCCTGAAAAACAGGCTCTTTATAAGAAAAAGATGCCAGGGATCCAAACCCAGACGGAAACCCATACTTTGGACCCACATGTAAATGCAATTCCAGCATGATTCAGGTACAATGTTTTCCCCACAGAATGAAGTGCTTAAACTAAGCTTTCCTCACCTTGATGATATGCTTGGCAGATCTGACAACAATCTCATTGTTGCAAAGATCCCACAGATGAGGTAGATGTTTAGTCCCTCCAGCCACCTTAATGAAAAAAATGAGCAATCAGAAAGAATTATCAAAAGTCTATAAGCAAATCACCATCATATATAAACAAAAGGTAATTCACTAGACCAGCACTGAAGAATAATTACAACAGCATTACTATTGACCAAAATAAATGGTGCTTACTTTGCCAATATAGCGAACATTAATTCCATGAGCATGCAGTGCTTCAGTTAATGTCTGGCCATCCATTGGTGAAACTTCAAGCGTACATAGGTCTTGTATAAACTTTGGAAGTACAACATCAATAAGATATTGACCAACTTTTCTAACATTATCTTCATCAGCTGCTATTTCCTGGTGAATGTGATAAAAAGGTGTAATGTAAGAATACTGTGCCAAGAGCATTGTGATGTTTTCATCACAAGAAATCACTATAAAGAAATAAATGGACAAATACAATGTTTACATAGATGGAAAGTAAAGTTGTATTTAGATATAGAAAAGGGAAAATAAGAGGAAAATAAACCTCAGGACTCCCAGCAAGTTTAAATTCAGTGAAGACATTAGGATTAAAAACAATATCCTCACAACCATCAGAGGCTTTGGCAGTAACAGAAGCAAATTCTTTGACATCCTCAGTTTTTTCTTCCTTCGTTGAATCCTGCAGAAAGCAAATAAACGACATGCAATTTAATTATTGGAACTTCATCACCAAGACAATATTCCTATCAGACATAAACTAATAATCAGTCAAATAATTGAAACACAATACCCTTTCCAGCGTTGCTTTCAACCAGACAAATAATTGTAATCATAGCCAAGGTTAGGGTCATATATGTTAACATACCCTTTTAAAACACGTGAGAATACGATAAAGAAACAAACGTAAATGGGAAGCAAACAATAATACCAAAACTAATGCTTCACCTTTTCCATTCCAACAGTAATCTTCCATGTTAGAAATACAGGACATATATCAATTGAAAGCTCAAATTACTAATGCACAAGCAAAGGAATGATTCTGGTACTAAATATGAAGCTCAAACAAGTACTTTCTTTTCAAAATAAATGTTGGGAACAAGTCTCTTGCATGCCCAGATGTGTTATTTGCTACAATAGAGGGTATTGTACACATTGAGAATTGCTATTTGTAGCACTAAAACTAGGGTACATGCATGTTCACATTCATACATATTGCTTATCGCATGTGATTGGGAAATTGCATTAATTGTTACTCTTCTTAAATGAAACTATTTCTGAAATTAAAAATTTCACTGAATTGGCTTAGATAAAAAAATTACTTCAGCATAAATTAGTCAAGGACTAGTATTACACTGCTATAACACTTACTGGCTTGTCAGCATCTGCAGCATTACGGGAATCATTCACCAGCGTGTCAGCATCAGCAGCATTTGGAGAATCATTCACCAGCTGATCAGCATCAGCAGCATTTTGGGAATCATTTACCAGCTGGTCAGAATCAGTGGCCAAATTGACAGCCTCTTGAGAATTCACCTCGGTAGGTTTCAATGCCTCTGCTGCTTGGGCCTGTTCCCATAAAGAGCCAGTCAGCTATGTAAAATTCAAAACACAAGGAAAACCCCAAATATCCTTCATATCATAGTGTGCTTACCTGGCAAAAAGCAGTAATTAGTTCTGGCCTCAAGATACAAAATCGAGAACCAGGCCCAGTATAGTTGGCATCACGGGGAGTCACCCTCAACAAATCAAGAAGGTAATGTCTGATTCGGTTTAAAAAGAGCAAAGCATCAGTGCATTAGCACAACATGCTATATAAACAAAATTAGGAAAGTTGCAACAGATAACATCTTGAGTTAACTACAATCTACTTGCATTCAACACGTAACTATTGGACAATGAATTACATACGAAAAAAATAGCCAGAATTGATTAGTAATGGTGAAATCTAAATCTTCCTGCAGTAAAAAATTATGCCTTTGAAACTATGCATTAGGAAATCTGAAGACATCATATCACCAACAAAAGTACACAAACTGAAAATAACAAACTCAAATAATTACCGGTCATCACCACCAACAATGCCCTTGCACTCAACTGGGGCAGCTAATTTGAAAACATTTCCAGATCCATCAAGGACTAAATGTTCCTTCAAATGAAGGCGTTTGGCAGCCTCTGACACCTATTAATAAAATTATAGAATAAAAAAAGGCATCTTATTTTACAGATAATGCAATTTTAAAAAATCCCAACATCTATTAATGTAATAAGAGAATACAAAAATTCATCTTATTTTACAGATCATGCAATTTAAAAAATACTTGTTATTTCCCTGGCAACCAATTTTCTAACAATTTAATTTCAGCCAAAGTTTCAGGAGATGCTTTAAATTCAAATTAGACACTACATTGTTACTAAACTCAGATGGCCACACCCTTCTTCCTTACCTTAGAATGAAAATCTTCATTCCAGCAAATTTTCTTTCCATTGTCGACAGAGCCATACAAGAGAGAGTCAGACTTGTCCCCTTGAAGAATGCCTGGTAATACACTCTGCAGAACAATATAAAATTTGATTTGAGAATAAGGATTCACACTGTTTCAAATTTAAAAGTTGAATTAAAGCAAATTTTAGGTACAAATCTAATACTTATAATCAATCTAAAATTATTAAAAGAGAGCAATTTGGGATATCACAAACAATTATCCTGCACAGTTTACAATACTTAAAGAATGTAAAAGGGCACCTATAAAAAATATTGAAAATATATTTGTGTTGAAATAAATAGAAAATAATCACCTCATATACAATGGTAAAGAAAATAATAAATACAACATATGTTCATCCTACAAACTAATAGAAATAAGAAATTGAAAAGTCTTGCCACATTTTATAACCGTCTTGACACATTTCAGCATGTCCTAATTCGTTTTCTCACTATTTTGAAGCTCTTTTGACAAGCTTTAATCCATTAAGTTGCACTTCTAGACAAGCATAGACCAATAGCAAATTGACAAACTATAACAACACTTTGATGTAAAAGCAGAAAGTCAAGTACGCCATAGGTAAATTTGAGCTTCATTACAAACCTGAGCTACCACTCTATGCCCCCTGTAGTCGATTATAGCCATAGCAAGATTATAAAGTCCAGGAACATCAGCTTCTTGGTAAGCCTTTGTGCCCTTCAAATCATTGTTTGCAGAAGCATACGTGGCTTGCTCATTCTCAGCCAGCTGAGCTTCTGGAGAAACGTCTTGAGTGGTTTCTGTGCCATTAAGATCTTCTGAACTTGAACCAGTATCTTTCCCCCCATTAGGAACCTGACTTTCTCCATGAAGTGGAATGGAAGCTTTATCAGAAGAACTTTGCAAAGTGCCTGAGCTCCAAGTTTTTGAATTAGAATCCACACATTTCTTTGACAGCTTCTCAAGGTCCGCATCAATAGCAAAACTAAAGAATATATTGTTGTGTACATACCTATCACCAAAATTAAGGCAAGGAGCCAAAAGGATTTCAAAATACAAGGGAAAACCCATGTGTGTAAAGGGGCACAATAACAATGAGAACAAGTATATGATCTATGACAACAACAATCTAAACCAGAATAATAAACAAAAATAACATTGCATCATATAACAACTGAGAGCCACATCATGAAGATGCATTTTACAAGTGAAAAAATTATGGATCAGTGAATAAGTATCTTATGTTCCCTCTCTTCTAAAACCCCAGAGAAGAAAATATAACATGCAACTTCCTCTAGACATTACTTTTCAACATCCTAAAATAATAAAATATTAGAATACAAGAATAGCTATTTACAATTTCTATAAAAGAAAGTTTCAAGATTTAAAAGACCCACTTACATGTGAAAACATTCAGGGTCAGTTGGGTTTATTGGAGGAATGCAGCCACTGATCACTCCAATTGCACCATTAATAGCTGCATCAACAAAGTCTGATGTCACTTTATAAAGTGCCCTATCCCGCAAAATCCTACACCAATAAACAAATTACCCAAAAAACATAGATAATCAATGAAAATATCTCATCACCAAACTAAAGAACAGGACCAATTCCAAATCCATCTATATGAATGATAGATAAAGGCACCTCTCCTGTGGAGTTGTATGAGGAAATTCTCTACAGGACTGCAGCTCTTCATTCCAGTCTCTTTGCATGCCAATTGGCTCATTTCCATAAAGAAGAGTCAAAGCATTCTCAGCCCGGGCTGCATCACGTCTGTGGTCTGCCAAGCCAACACCCCAACACAAATTACGAACACATCAATCCAGTCTGAGATTCAGATATTAGGAACATGACTACAAGGTTCTCCTATAATTTCAGGACATTTTAAAATTGGCTTCCAAATCAAGTAGAACATAACAACAACCAAAAAAATGAAAGTCTTCCTTCTAGGCAGCAACAGCAGCACAGGTCAATTAACTTCTTCATGTTCTACCAAAAACCAAGTCTCAAGAAGTTTTTCTTAAAAGTGGATTTTAAGCCTAACCCAACCTCACAAATTGGTTTAGTAAGGTAAGGATTGCACCTTATTTATATATTATAATTTAACCATATCTCAAGTAAACGTAGAATCTCCAACTCACACCCTTACGTCAAGATGGTATTAGAGCTTTTCAAGGACCTATCCTAGCAAGATTTGTTGGATCTACAGTGTCATCTGTTATTAAGGGTAGTAATTTAACTTTTTTGGTCTTACTCTAACTTCCATTACTTGCTACTACAACTTTTTCTTTTGACAAATTCATTTTTTATTATCTATTCTTGTATTGCACTCATTAATGACATTCTCATCTCTGTAACACTTAGCATAGCTCTTGCTAGCATTATATCACGCTAACTCAAAGCAACCTGATTTTCTAAACTATCCTTTATGAACACTAAATTTTCAGATCCATAACCCCTTTACACAAGCTACTAGAATAGAATGAAAGCTTAAAATTTTTGTTTCCATCTGTTATTCTGTTTTCATCATTGTTATAACTTGTAACAAAATAGTTCTCAAATTTTATACATCAAGCACGTAAATGATAATATAATCAAGTGCTAAAAGTGACAGAATAATTTGCCTCACTTCTGATGTAGTAAATGATAAAAAAAAGTGCATGAAAACACTTGAGATGAATACAAAAAGAATAGAAAATGAATTAGAGAATGTGATTCCCCTCTTTTGGGTTCTCATATTTATAAGGATTTATTGGAAGTTCAGATACAATGAATGAGAGGATAGAGAAAAAAATACGAAAAGTCACATCTAGAAACTTGGTACAGCACAAAGCACATATCAGCTTTTCAATAAAGTCAATTTAAGATGACCTATTCTAACAAAAACTACATGGCCAGATGTGTGAATAGAAAGATGTTTAATAACAATGTGCTCTCACAAAATCAAACAAGAAAAATACATCACCTAGAACTAAAGTAAAAGCAACAATATCATCAAATCAGATAAAGAAAATTCTACAACATAAAGAATTGAAAACTACGGCTGATGAAACAAAATGCCAGAGGCTAAGCTCACCAGGAACAGGGTATAACCCAAGCCAAGAATTAGGTGGCAACAACGATTGCACATTTTCAAAAGGATGGGCAGCTGCTCTACCCTCCAATACTTCCCGGAAAGCTTCAAAATTGGACAAAAGGTTAAGTTTTGGGTTTCAAAGCAAACATCTCGGAGATTTAAGTCCTAAACAATAAGTTATCACACTTCATTACCTTTTTTGAACTTAGGGCTAATCTTTTGTAAGAGAGCAACAAGAGTTGTTGCTTCAAAAGTAGCTTTACTTTGCCGTGGATCAAGAGTGTTTGCTGAGCTTGAGTTAACATAAAACAATTTTGTACTTCCCGTAATACAAAATTTATTACCCTCAAGAGTGATCACATCCAAATAAATCAAATCTCCAAGAAGCCTACAAGCAACCACAGAACAGCCTCATGGATATAAACTAAGCAAGCCAATGAAATTTTATTAACTAAGAGGATGCATCTTGGGATACCTTCTATAGCTCGGAGGAGGATTGAAGGATGAAAACACTACGCTCTCTACGCATTTAATATCCTTCAATGGGGATGATAACAAATTACCCAACGAACCAGAGATGTCCTCCATATAACCAAGCCCATCAAGCTCAGGAACTTCAGGTTTCAAGGTATCTTTATCTGATATTCCAGGAAATGCAGAAGCAGTCTAGTAACTTTCCCAAACCTCCCTGAATTATCAAATAAACAGATTATAGCAGCAGAATTATCCCATACCTCCTGAATTTGCAGCTTTATTTTGTGATGTCTCATTCTGTAGGGCAAGTGATGTTGATAGTGAAGCATGGAGATTAGAAAGGGAAAGCAACTCCCTTGTACGGTGAACATGGGCCCTTATAGATCGATCATCATAAAATGCTGCAAAGAGGATTTATCATATTGTATCCACCAATGTTTAATCATTATAAATACTCCAAGTTCATTAACATACCAGGGACCATTTCCAAGGAGCAACCACCAGCAGTAATATCAGCTACTTCGGAAATTTCATTATAGTCTTCCAGGTGATGAGTTGATGCATCCTTCGTATGCAACAGTAAATCATAGCATGTGATAAAACACGTCTCAGGAGCATCAAGGAGGAACTGTCGTACATCCATGACAGAATCTCCAGGATTCAACTGTGAATCAATTATACAAGTTAGAAGTATCTTGATCCCTCAGTTTTTATTCAGGTAAAATAGTAGCATATTTAAACATGATATGATAAATAGTTAAATGTGCAAACAATTTTACATCAACAGTGAATGGAAATAGTTAGATCTCTGTAATGATCATCTTGGAACGATTGATTACTCAGTTTCTCTTAATGTGATGTGATATAGTAAAAGGCAAAAGCTTCACAAATGAAGTTAACTCACCTGAAGCTCAAGCTTCTCCCCAGTTTGTGTTTTAACAGAAACAGGGTAAAGTTGAAGATCGCCTGCACAGTCATTTTACGAAATATTGGTCATAAAATGAAATTGAAGTCCTAGTATCCATTACAAAAAGGAATGAAATATATTTGACTAAATTACCAATTTTATTAATAGAAGACTAAACAACTGATTGGACAACAAAAATTATCAAACATAATGCATAGCACAATCACCTAATCACTAGTAAAATAAAGGATCAAATATGTTGCAAGGCATATATTCTCATATAAAAACATAGTAAGTTGCAAATAATCACATTATTTACAAATAACCTTAGTAATTTCAAATTTTAAACCATAGGAAGGAAAAAAATCTAGTGTCGTGAGAGTGATGGAAAAGAACAATTAATAAAAATAAAGTGATGGAAAAGAATTATTAATAAAAATGAAGTGATGGAAAAAAAACAAAGGACAGAAAGATAAAAGGATATTAGGAAGATATAAAGAAATGAAGAATAAGCAGAGAAAAAGAAAGAAATGGAAGGAGGGAGGGAGGGGAGAAAACAAAAGGAAATAACTGTAAAGAAAATATATTTAAAGTATATGAAGTAACCCTGAAAATGGATTTTTAAAATGAGGGGAGTTCCATCATGGGTGCAGCAGCACGTGGCGTGATTGTGGGACAGCACCATACAGCAGCAAATAAAGATGGCACGTGTCCAAAATCACCACATTGTAACTGCCATAACAGTTTATTAACAACATTGGAATTTAATTTGCACCTTATTATGATAACCACAATATCACGCAAGTGCGGCTACAACTGAGGTCACAATGTGGTTAGCCACATTTTCTATCGACTACAAAAACTCAAAGTTACACTTAACATAGGACTGTATTTTTTTACAAAGATACTTAAAATATGTGTGGCTTACAAACAGCTGGGTACCAACTAGGCATTTTTCCCCAAAAACATCGGCGCTCATTTTCTTTTTGTTCCTTTTTGTTCGATTTTTCATGTTTTGTCTCCCTACTCGATCAAAAGAATTTGTCCTTACCTTTGTGTGCACAATGGCATGCAGTGTGGTAATGAGTTGGGAGAGCAACCCAACTAGAGAATGCTATTTGATGTATTCAGACTTGTGTTTCATTGATTTAAGTTTCATTATTTACTTTGCTACATATATCTTTTACAACCAACTATTGATATTTTATTTGGTTATGGTTTATGTTATGTTCAGAAATATATTTTATTTAATGTAATTTTTACGTTAACTTCTTTATTTCATACTTTTATATATTGTTTTTAATGCAAAATAGCTACTGTAGCACATCAAGAGAGGGCTTCACATCCAATTACCATACTACAATGCTATTATATGTATGAGCAATACAAGTACTTCTCTAACCCATTTCACCTTGCTTTTGTTGGCTCCCTTCAGTTGCTGTTTCATGCTCCTTCAGCTCTGGATTGGCACCAGTAGAATCACTGATTGCTGCAACTTCAGCCACATCAGCTTTTGCAGAGTCTAAATTACCTTCCACGCTATCCTTCACATGAACATCAGAATGGACTGCTGGTTCTGAAGTACTAGGCGTATTATGGGACACTTTTTTGTTCCTCCCCTTGCTTGATTTTCCAGCCATTTCCTCTTTCTAAAATCCAAAACAAACATATCAACGCACCGCAAAAAGAAACAATGAAGGAAGTACAATAAAGGGTCTGTTATAAACGTCAAAACAAGCAATCCATCCCACAAATTAACTTTACCTAATTCAAAAGCATGCACACCACCATAGATATAAGCTCCATAATCCCATAAACAATGAAACATGGTAACACATGAAACTAATGCCACACTGTCTCAAAAATTTCGAAAACAGAATTTCTAAAATGAGCTAAAGCCCCAACAAAATATAAAATCCATAATCAGATAAAATTATTGAAAGGTCACAACTTTTAAACACAAACAGAATCGCACATGTTTCTAATAGCTGATTCCCACAAGAACCACGTAAAAAACATAGAAATAAGAATTCAGTATAATATAACAACGACCACAACAACATTCATTATCTCGTCAATTCCCACAAAACCCACAAAACAGGATCATCAAACGTAAAACCCACGTTCAGAAAATTAGACACTTAAAGGTTCTCTTCTAATTTAATTTAATTTTTGTCAGGAAGTGAAGAAAAATATCATAGAGAGAAGGCTTGTTACCAGCGAGAATAGGACCCAAAGAAATTAGAGGCGGAGTGCGAATTAGATAAGAAGAAGTTGCATAGAAATAAGAAAAAAAAGGGTTTTAGAAGGTTTTGAAAAGAGAAGGTTTTTGAGGTTTCAGAGAGCGAGAGAGAAACCCAAGAAGCAGTGGCTGAGGCGGCTTCTTCCCTGTGAGAGAGAAACAGAGGTAACGGAATGTGTAATAATTTGGAACTAGTGGGCTTGGGCCCTTCATTCTTGCACATACATTTTTTCTCCAGGAATTTCTTTCTGAACCCCATAACTGTGCAAAAAGACTATTTAACCCTTAATGAAAATAATAAGTAATCTTAAATCTGTAAAACCCTGATCTTCTTCATCCCTTCATCAGTTGCTCACCTGAGGCATCCCTCTCTGCACCTTGGCTTTTCTTTGGACGTTTTTGGTGTTTTTGAGAGTGTTTCAAAGCATTTGTTCTGCCATTGTTCGATATTGAATATGCATTTGAGAGTTACTACCATTTCCATTAACTTCCATTAACAAGGTTCGTTTTGAAGTTATGAAATGTAAGTTTTTTCTTCATTTGGATTGGATGATATAGAAGTACTCTGGATGATACAATTTGGGAACAATTTTTTTTATAAAATGCATTATGGATTATACAATTTAAAAGGTATTTCCATATTCGAGAATATCTTCTGACTTGTATAATTTGGAAGGTATTTTTATATTCAAAAATACCGTCCAGATTAGATCGTCTACCATGAAAAAAGTTAGTTTGATTTTTACTAATGTAAGGATGACGTTGTGGACAGACTTATGGCTAGGATGAGAGGTGGCGGATCACAAGTCGATGGTAGACAAAGACCTACGACATTAGTTTGTAGACAGAGACCTATCACAAATACCATTTTGTGTAACATTGTTCCTGTGGAGTTTTGGCATATCTTACTTGGAAGGTCATGACAATATGATAAACAATCTATTCATGATGGTCTCGCCAATAAAATATGAGTGAATGTTCTTTGTTAATTATTCTCTTAGTGAAGTTATCTCAAATAAGGAAAACTTAAAATATGTATCATCTTTCAAGAGTTGAAACCTTTATTTTTCAAACACCTACCTTTCTTTGTAAGCTAAAAGTGATAGATTTAGAATACTCGTGAAAATAAAAAAGTGACTTAATGTCAAATAATAGTTGCGTTCTTTATCTCAGGAGGAGATAATTAAGAGTGATTTTGTGTACTTGTGTAAGTCAAACATAACACTGATAATACTTGTTGTAATATTTTGAATATGGTCAAACTTGAGCAAACTAGTATTTAATATGCGTTCTATAACACTTGTATTGTTTTTCCTATCTATCCTTTCACCAATTTTCCAAAAGTATGTTGATGCAATCCTAGCTTGCTTTGCTATGAATTGTTTGTTTTGTATTTTGTGGTGTGGAATTTGGTGGGGTTGGGTGGCTAAAATGAGTGAAAGAAACTACAAAGTATTTGTGTATGGAGAATGATAATGAAGCTTAAGAGAGGTGAGACCAACTTCTAAGAAGTTATAAGTTAGACACAAAACTAGTGCTAGCAAAGAGTGACCAAAGAAGACAAGATGTGCACAAATTTGGGCAACAATTCTTTAATCAATTCTAAGCTAATTTACAAGGGGACTAGCACTTGTATTTATAGTATTATGGGCAACCAAGGTGCAAACTTTAATCCTAAAAATTCTCCACTCATAAAAGGATAAGCGACTCTCTCTAATTGGAGCAAATCCTCTCAAATTAGGGGTTGACATGTGTCCTCCTCTAATTGGATAGAATCCTCTTCATTCCAATTAAGACAAATGTCCTTTTAGCATTGGTGGGAATCCTCTCCATTAAGGAGATGACATGTGGACCTTCATGCCTTCTCTGCCACTCCATGCTTTCTATTTGCACTCTAGTAATTTATTTGTGCACCCTAGATGGTCTAGAGTTGCATTGGGTCCAAGGAGGCCCAATTGTAACTCTAGCTAGACACTTTCTCTTTCTATTTACACCCTACTTTATTTGGCCCAATACATGGCCCATGAAAAGGCCCAAAACATGGTCCAAATACAAGCCGAAAATAAAGCATATACTACTTTGTACAATGTTTATAAAAACTAGATAAAAATGAAAGAGCAAACAACAATTAATTCTCCCTGGGATTGGAGTGTTCTAAGATCCTTTTCCTGCTTCCAATTTTCTTAGCCAAATGTTTCGAGGTTGGATGAGTTTTCATCATTCCCTCTCTCTTGAGAAGAAAATTAAAGAAAAAGAAAACAAAACAAAAATAAGGCCCTTTATTTTTATAAAAGTTTTGAGAAATAAGGTCTTTTTGAAAAAAAAAATTGTTCATTTTGTGTTGTTCTTTGCCTAAACTAGGTAACAACATCACAAAGTGTTGTTTTTCATATTTTTGTGAAAAAGAATGAGCATTATATAATTGAAAAGAATAGTTCAAAGTATTGTAATTCTCCTTTAAGGATTCTTTCTCAGTTATGCTTGCAGGGGGTGTCATAAAAGACTCTTAATCTTTGTTGGTTTCCTCTTCTTCTTCCTTTTCAATCAAACATTCATTCATATTTTTTGTGGAGGAACAATTTATATTTATATCTGGTTTAGCTCTAGACACAGATTTTTCTTCAACCACATCCTCCTCACAAGGTTTTGCAATTGAAGGGCAAATTTTATCAATATATGGTTCAGCTCCAGAAAAAGACTTTTCTATTTTTCTTTCCCTTTCATCCTCTTGTGACCCTTCCTACCTGGATTTAGAGGGGTGAGCCTCTCTTTCAAACTCTCTTTTGGAACAGGACGTGTTAAGATAGTCTTCCCTAGTGGTAGTCATTCTTGTAATTCCTTGTTCTATCCTAACACATTGTTGAACTATTTCATTCAAATCTTTAAAGTAATTAAAGGGAAAAAGTTCAACCCTATCCCAAATTTTAAGGTTTAAACCACTTTTGAATCTATCAATGGTTTTTCTAGGCTCTTCTCTTATTCCTGCACTGAAAGGAAGATCAACTACAAACGGAGAGCAATCACCTAGGTATCACGGAGACTTAGAAATTAAACAAGAAGGAATTAAAGACAAAAAAAAATAAAGAGGGAAAGACGGAAAAGTAAGCTAGATGTGTCCTATGTGAAAGTGCAAGTGACGCTTGAAGTCCATTGACACACTTTCACGACTAATGAACGAATTTAGCTATTACAATATTTTTAATGGGACTGCTTTGAAAGCATTTGTCTTCAAATTCTCACTCTCAAGTGCTAGCTCATTTGTCTTCAAATTCTCACTCTCAAGTTTGCACTTCTATTAGTATTTTGCTTGAATCTTCTTAGAAGTTGGTCACACCTCTTCTAAGCCTTTACTTCTCCTCTTCATTTCATCTTCTCCACACTTCAATTCAACCATTGATGTCATTTTCAAGTCAATTCTTCTACAACATACAAAACAACAGCAAAGAAGAAGCCAAAACAAGCTAGTTTTACATCATATGTGATGGTTGTTTTTCTACATCTCGACAAGTAGATTAAGTCAACTATATTACAATTAATAAAGGGTTTTCGTATCCACAAGGACTAGAAAATAATACACTAATTGAACTTCCTTTTATAAATCATAATACAAATCATTGCATACATTAGAATCAAATAATTTATTATCTGAGTAGTAATGTTGGATAAGAACTAAGAACAAGTGTACAATGGGAAGTTGTTCAAGTATGATAAGGTGTTGAGATTAAATAGACTTTGTAATACATTTGCGCTTAATGATTATAGATGCAATTTAGCTACTCACAATGATGAATGTGATACAATAAAATCCTAATAGTAGCTAGCAGCTTAATACATTATGAATTTTAATAGTAAGTTTTCCCTCTTCTTTTCCCCCTTCCTTCCTCCCCTCCTTCTTTCCATCCTTCCTCGCTTTTTATGTTCAACTTCACCTTTATTTATGTTGTTGAAACACAAAGTCATGTTCCATTAAAATGTACTCAATGCATGCTAATCCGCTTAGCGAATTAGGTTTCTTTAAGTTAAGAAAGTTAATTCGCTCAACACCTTCTTGATTCTACACATAGTTTTTCTTCATTTCAAGGTTTACTTTGTGCTTATCACATCTCTGGATCACTTAGTGCTTCATGCTCTTTTAATATGCTCCTCTTTCGAATAATTTTTCTTAGCACATGTTTTGGGCACTCAGTGCATGGAGGTGATTCTTTTTGGCCTTCTTTGCCTTGAATGCACTCAACTCTTGATGTCTTCCCTTAACGTATTGTCTATTTTTGGGTCACTTCTATTTAGGTGCAATTTTTCTTTTGATTTTTACAAAATAAATCAAAATTATCAGAAGATCAAACAATTTCAAACACATTTACAGTTCTAAATGGAAAGATAGTTATTTCTAGATTTATCAATTCAATTCACTTAATTTGTAGCTAAATCAATATTTTAATAAGTAAAAATTTTACTTATCATTATGTTAGATTTTTTTTTTAACTAGCATTCCCTGGTTATTAAGTCACCAAAATCTATTTTTCAACTAGCTTTTCCAAGAAATTTTCAAAAGTTTCAGTCAACCACCTTTCTAGAGCTAACTTGTTATTTCATAAGTTTTTTTTATATTTCTAACATATACTTATTGATTATTTGCATTGTCCTTCTTTCAGATGTAAACTCTTTTTTCTTTGGGAAATATTTGAATTTATTCCCCTTTTCTAATATCTACTTGAATTTTCTAGATATGAAGAGTAATCCCATCATTCATGGATGTGTTTGAGTCTTCACATGATTATTTTTATATAGCTATAAGGGCCTACAACACTTATTTTCCTTTTTTGCTTTGTTTTTCCTCTTGGACTTTTAACTTTAAGGGCATCATTTTTGCTTGTTGAGGGTTTGTCCAAGTGATCTTTGTTTTATAGATAGACTTAATGCACTCTTAAAAATACTCAACAACTACATAAGCTTCTTCAAGTCTCTAACTTCTTGGATAATTATGATCTTTGGTTCCCACAACCCGACATGTTGTCCAGAAACTTCAGATTAATCTGAGCCTTTGAGAAGGTGTGACTCAGGGCTTCTTACCTTGTTTAAGAGGACTTACATCCTCCTAGACACTTCAATGTCACCTTTCTTCAGGGTGAAACTCTCATATTTCTTGGTGAAGGTGACAACTTTCCTTAGTTGTATATCCTATTTTCTTCATAGTTGATCTTTAAAGAGTCTCGTGTCTCCTTGATTATCTTTAACATGTAGATTTTTTATTTCACTTTTTCTTTAATTAGATATTCATTAAAATAAAGATTATCATTTATATTTCGAAAACATCCTAATAAACCTTCATTGATTTCATATAATGATAAATAAGAATTTTTTTAATAACATAACCAAAACCTATACATAATGACTTTAATAACAATAACTATACAAAATATATTAATGAAATAGTAGTATAATAAATTCCAAACATTAAAAATATGTATACAAATTATTTTTCAATGATTTTACTTTTCAACAACTTAATAAAAAAATATAGTCACTTACAATAGAACAAAAATTACCTAAGAAGTGAAAATATATAACTAAATATAGAAATTAAAGATTTTTTTTTAATGATTCCACCTTTTATTTGCTCATACAACAATATGTTTCTAAGAAAAATGTTTGTTTTAGCTTGACAAAATTCAAACATAACATTTGATAGTGAAAAGTTGGAAACTTAAACGAAAACAATCAAACTTTAAAAAATGCAAAAAAAAAAATATCTCATTTTAGTGATTCAAGTTGACATTTACTCACAACACAACATAGTTTTAAGGAAAACTATAACCCTAAAAAAAATATAAAAAAAAGGTGCTTGAACCCTAATTCAACGAAGTCAAACTCATTTTTAGTCAATCATTCAAATATTCATTTTAAACATTTTGTTAGTTCTTAAAGTTTCTTAAAGCCCTTATAAATCCATAAGTCCTTGTGTATATGGTTGAAGTTTTGATTCCTTGTAAGAATCCTTCTAATGTCAAGTGAAGATCATGTAAGTCCCATCAATTTCTTTTGTTTATCGAGGTGCTCTAAAGACAATATAGAAACTAAAAATGGAGTTTTTAATGACCCCAAAGAGATTATTTGAACATAATTACTCACGGTTTTGTGTGTTAATGGTGCCCCTATGACGCATTCAATACCTTAGTTTTTATGCTCATGACAATCCGAAACAGGGGTTGTTGTTGTACGTTAATTATATACATGAATATAGCTTATTTGTAACTTTGTGCAAATTGTTAAATAATGTATAAAATTAGTCATAGGTTTTAAATAATGTACAAGGTAGATTTATATTGTTCATTGTTTGAAATGTTTAAGTTATGTTATATGACGAAAATTGTATTCATATGCATTCATGTTTTTAGTCAATGTGAGTTAAGCTAAACATTGTATACACATGTGAGGTGTAGTACGTCATTGTTAAAAGTAAATAAAATATGAATTTTTTAACCATCTTACGTGGAAGTATGGTTTTGCTGCAGCTTTAATTTTTGCAGGTGGTAGGTTCATTTATAAATGCCATAAATGCTGAATTTGCACTTAATTAATAAACTAATATTAAA
>Ga0123342_1001552_pt1 | contig 38688 bp, 22 predicted proteins | sample Turbeawhitnodule_FD_89960 | JGI IMG/M metagenome (GOLD analysis project Ga0123342, IMG submission 89960) | Root nodule microbial communities of legume samples collected from Mexico - Turtle bean Mexico white nodule | ecosystem: Host-associated > Plants > Roots > Nodule | place: Mexico: Nepantla...
AGTCCATAGAGTGATCTTTGTAATTTGCAAACATGTTGAGGAGATGGAAGTTTGAGGCCTGGCGGTGGTTGCATGTAGACTTCCTCAAGGAGGTCCCCATGGAGGAAAGCGTTGTTCACATCAAGTTGTTTAAGAATCCAGTTTTGAGAAGTGGCAACAGCAAGTAAAAGTCTTAAAGTGGTTAGTTTTGCAACAGGAGCAAAAGTATCTAAAAAATCGAGACCTTCTAATTGTGTGTAGTCTTTTGCTACCAACCGTGCTTTGTGGCGATCCATGGTGCCATCAGATTTGTATTTTACCTTAAAAACCCATTTGTAGCCAATGGTTTGCTTTCCTGGAGGAAGAGTAGTTATCTGCCATGTGTTGTTAGCATTAAGAGCATTAAGCTCTTCTAGCATTGCTTGTTTCCAGCAAGAATGCTTAGAAGTCTCGGTGTAGGAGTTGGGTTCAGTGTTAGAAGATATAGAAAGTATAGTCTTTTTGAAAGATGGTGAGAGATCAGTGTAGGAAAGAAAATTATGAATGGGATACCGATTGCTTACAATGTTGGTAGCAGGTAAACAAGTCTGGAAGTCCTCTAAGTAGGTAGGGAGTCGTCTTTGTCTACTGGAGCGTCTTGGTGGAATGATGTTGTCTTCAGTGTGAGTGATAGGACTCTCGTGCTCATGATTATGACCGTTATAACCCAACAATATATCATCACAGAATGTATTATAGTTAGCAGGAATGGGTAAAGATAAAGTGTCGGGGCTCCGTATGTCATCATGATTCAATATGTATGGAAAATGATGTTCATGAAAGATCACATGTCTTGAAACTTCAATGCGATGAAACTTTAAATTTAAGATGATGTAACCTTTGGTATTGTGTGGAAAACCGAGAAAGATGCCATGAACAAATCTAGTATCTAGTTTCTTTCTATTAGCATGAATGGTAGTAGAATAACAAGAGCAGCCAAAAACACGCAAGGAAGAGATATCACAAGGTTTTCCAAAAAGTTTTTCATATGGAGTAATGTCTTGTAAAAGGGGAGTGGGTGTGCAATTTATGAGGAAAACAACATGTTGGACAGCGAAGTCCCAAAAAATATGAGGTAAATTAGCTTGAAACAGTAAAGCGCGAGTGATGTTTAAAATGGGTTGGTGTTTACGTTCAGCTAAACCATTTTGTTGAGGGGTTTTGATGCAAGTAGTTTGATGAATTGTGCCTTTGGAAGCAAAAAAAGTTTTCATTGCAAATTCAACGCCATTATCAGAACGAATGCATTTGATAGTGGTTTTAAATTGATTTTCAGCATAAGCAAAAAAATTTATGAGATAGGTGCGAACTTCAGATTTAGCATGCAGCAATATAGTCTATGTATAACGAGAAAAATCATCCACAATGGTCAAAAAATAACGAAAACCTTGCATAGATGTAGTAGAACAGAGTCCCCAAATATCTACATGAATGATATCAAAGATAGCAGTAGTGTGAGAAGTGCTTAGAGTAAAGGGAAGTTTTCTTTGTTTTGCACGATTTCAAACATCATACATATGTGTTTTATCACCAAAAACAAAAGGGTATTTACTTTTCAAGACATGCATCCTTTCATCAGAGGGATGCCCCATTCTATAATGCCACAAATTATTTTTCTTAACAGTGCATGAGACAAAAGGAATAAGGTGGTGTGTGGCAGTGTGAAAAATAGAAGAATTAAAGATGTACAAGCCTTGGCATTAGCTAAACCAATCTTCTCTTTGGAGAGGTTGTCCTGTATAAGACAGTGTGTGGGGGAGAAAATTAAGTTACATTTTAATTGTAGAGACAATTTAGAAGCAGATATAAGGTTGCATGTAAATTGAGGGATGTACAACACATCAAAAAGATAAAGTTTATTTGTAAAAACAACTGTCCCAGAATAGTTTGCAAAAACATGTTGGCCATTTGGTAAATTTATTAGGACAGGTTTGATGGTTTTATAAGAGGTGAAAGCAGACAATACAGTACAAACGTGATCAGTGGCGCCAGAGTCAACAATCCAGGAATTATGACTATGATTTAAAGAGGAAAATGAGTGCTTACCCGTTGAAGACAACTCATGTGCATTGGGGTCTGTAGAAAAGGAGCCCACTTGATTCACTTGAATAGGATTAGGTGGAGTGTCATTGTTGTTCTGCCTCAAAACATCATTGATAATTTGTATTTGATGAGCAGTGAGTTGGTAATCACGTTTTTCCTGTTCTTTTGGACAAGGCTCAGAGAAAACACCATCAGTGGTAATAAGACTGTTAATCTGATTAGTCCTATTGCTATTATAGGATTTGTACCCAGATGGATAGCCATGTTTCTTGTAACCGCTATCCACAGTATGACCATTTCTGTTACAGTACGTACAAACTTTTCTAGTGTTGTATTTTGAGTTCCTATTGTCTTGATTAGGGAACCCAACCTTTCTAAAATAAACATTTTCAGTATGCCCATGCTTACCACAAAAAGTGCAATAATAGATGAGGATGTCCTAGTGGAATCAGCATTGTTAATACTAGAGATGCTAACAGAAATGTGATTTGCTAATTGTCTTTCTTGCTGGGCAACGAGAGAAAAAAATCTTTGATATAGGTGGGATGGGTTCCATGAGTAGAACGTGTGATCTAATATTACTATACTGGTCATTTAACCCTCTCAAAAATTGCATAGCATAGTTTTCGCATTTTCTTTGACTTATGATAGAATTAACTAAACAAGAACATTTGACAGAACATGTGCATACGGGGATAGGCCTAAAATTGTCCAGCTCGTCCCAAATGATCCTTAATTTTGTAAAATACTCAGTCACAGATAAATTCCCCTGATTTAAAGAAGCTACTTCTAGTTGAAGATCAGAAATTCTAGATAGGTCACCCTGAGAGTATCTGGTTTTCAAATCATTCCAGATGTCCAGGGCACTATCCATCCAAATAATGCTTTGTCGAATAGGTAAAGAGACGGAGTGTACTAACCATGAGACTACCATATTATTGCATCTGTTCCAAATTGGGAAATTTTGATGATCTTTCACTGGGTAGGGATGCGTTCCAAGAACGAACTCCACTTTGTTTTTCGCGTTTAGTGTCGTCAAGATCAAGCGGCTCCAGGAATGGTAATTGGAAGCGTCCAACACCGGCGAGACGAGCGGCGCTGCGGGGTTCTCGCTAGGATGAAGGTAGAGGTAGTTGTTCGCAGGATCGGCTTGAGACGATGCATCGATGCGTTCTTCCGCCATTGCTGCAACAGAAAAGCAAGAAAATGAAAATCAAGAAGAAGAAAGAAATTAGGGAAAATTTCAGAGCGCGCAACAGAGTTCTTCATCGAAGAGCTCTGATACGATAATACGATTAACCGGCATGGTGAAGAGGTAACAATCACCCAAAGCACCAACCAACCAATAGGGGATGAAACCCTAAACAGGGAAAGGGAGAGAGAACAGAGAGAAACTAAGGGAGTCTGAATTGTAAAACTGAATGGTACAACAAAAATAATCTTATTGAATTCAAAAGAGTATATATATGTACAGTGCAAACAACAAAAACACAGATTACAAATAGAAAAACAGAAGGCCGAATAAAAGGCCCAAAATAAAGTGTAGAGTTATTTTATCATAAGTATCAATTATTCTCTATATGTTAAGTAAAGTTAAATTATGATACTTGAATTAGTAATTTTTAAATAGAAAAGATTATACCCAGATTATCAATTATAATATTGTGTTTTATAACTTTTTAAAAAGTTAAATTTTATACATCATCTTTTTTTATTTAATATAGTGGATGAAGATGGTGGAGAGGTGAACAGTGATTAGTGTGGAAAATCTTGTTGGACGACACACAACTGTGAAAAGAGACGACCATGTACACGTGTTAGGTTACGTTGATGCTCACTCAGACTGCAACTGCAACTAATAAAAAATTCAACGCAAAATTAAAAATGAATTTATTTTTGAAAATATTTTATACTTTTACTGATTCAGTGAAAAAATATATTATTCTTCATTTGTTTTTTTATCCAAACATATCATGACATAACTTATGACTTATGAAGGATAGTTATTTTTGGAGATCCCGGTTAGAGATTAAAGTTTTTTCTTAGTATATAAGTGGGTACAAATCTCATCTCGTTGACTGGTTTTATGGAGTTAACTTAGATTTAAGTTAACTTTGTAATATGGTATCAGAGTCATTTCGCGTCTATTTTGACGAGTGTTTAATATATATAGTTTCACGCACCAGCCTATATATATTCATTGTAGTAAATACATTTTAATTTATCTAATTTAATATTTCTTGTGATGGTTAAATCTTCATTTGTTAATACTAGATTAATAATCAAAATTTTCATATATTTATTTATAATTTTATTTATTAATATTTTATCTTTATTGATTATTGTGACTGATTAGTTAAAATTGAAAGAGATTGTGCAATCTTATAAGTTATTTATACAATTAACAGTTAACGTAAATTATTATTTATTTAAAAGGAAAATTAATAGCTTATTGATTATGTACAGAAATTAATGCAAATTTATCTGATTTTAAACAATTGTGTTACAAATATATAGACTATTTTAAAGGTGGTATGTATATAAGGATTGAAACACTATTGAAGTGTCACCTTTTAATTTAATTATTTTTTATTGATAAAAAAATAATAAAGATTGTTATAGAAATTAATGCAAATTTATTAGGATATAACAAAAATTTGTTTTAAGAGATGATAAAAATTAATAGTAATAAAAATAAATACTTTTTTAATAAATTTAAGGAACAACTAGTATGGGTGATGAAATCTAACTCCAACATTATCCCTCAATTTAAACATATGGGTGAATAAATAATCCCTCTATTTAAACTTTGTAATTAAAACAAATATGATGTAGAAATGTAGTTGATTCAATCTTGATACTTTAATAGGTGAAACTAAATTAAATAAAAGTTGCATGAATCAAACGAGCTAATTCGCTAAGATAGTTGCTATAGATAAAAGAAACCTGAGAGCAAAACTACAATTTCACAGAATAAATAAAAGAAAAAAAAAAGCAATAAGTCAAACAAACATTTTATCAATACTTATAAAAACAATGAATTTCAATGTTTCATTTCGCCTTACATCAATTTTTTTCAATATTTATTCATTTATGACAAAAAGTTATATATAGTCATCCTGGTTAAAATTCTAATCCTTATTATCTTAAACTATTAAATTAAGAGAAAATACTTACTTCATATTCATAAATACATCATGACAATAAAAATGCCCTTTTAATATAATTATTTGTTTAATGTGAATCAATGGTTAGAAAAGTTTTAGAAGATGCTATCTTCACAATACAATTAAACATGATACCAACAATAAATATGACACAGTGGAGACTTAAAATCTGCAGATCCAACAACTACTTGATGGAGACTGGACCACACATTAAATATCACTAATATTTTCCAGTTTTGCATGGCTTCATCATTTCCTTTTCATCACTGTTTAAACATTTTTCGCAAACAAGGAAACATTGCAGCTTACGCAGATGCTGGCGTCAAATTCACTGCATATTCATGACCTCACTCACCTTCGTCTTTATTTTAATTATTACTGGATCACTTCATAATATAGTACCAAAAAACACGATAGAAAATCTTGTTAAAAATCTTACATAAACTAAAATATTTTATTATATATAAATGAGTATAAATTTTTATTGAAATTTTGATAAATTAGATAATAATATATAAATGGTTATAAATTTTCTTTTATGACTAGAGTTTATATCCTTTAGTTAGATTTAAAATTTATTTAAAAAAATATAATATAAATTTTATATTAAAAAACTAAAATTAAATAATATATTCGTAAATTTATTGTTTTAAAATTTTAGATTAGAATAAGTATTGTAATATCTTATATAATATGCTTTTTGCAAGAAAAAATATCCTAATAATTTAGATTGTTTGGTACATGGTGATTCAAGTGAATTAGACATAAATCTGATTTAAAACAATATGGTTAACATACCATTCGTTCATTTTGATTTATATCATATCTTATCAAATCTCTTTTTTCTGATTTCTTCTCCACCTCTCGCTTCTTTATTAACAGGTATATATGTACATTACAAAGATGATATCAATTAATATTTTTCGGATTCAATCGTTATTATTGAGTCATTGCACGATGGTTGTTTGGCTTCTTAATTTCATTCTGGTCCCCATCACTTTTTTCTATCTGACTGCCACATGAGAATCTAGCTACACTTTGGCTAAAGTTAAAAAAATCAAGCATGGCTTGTGCTTCTTTTTAAAGAAAACACATACCAATATAAAATATTATTATTATCAAGATTAATTTGGTCATTCAAGTGTTATAGTTATTGAACAATAAAATAATATCAAATTTATTTTCACGAAATCTGAATATCAGTCTATCAATCATTTTCATATGATAGAGATATTAAATCAATTATAAATAAAAATATTTCATATTATATAAGTAAATGTGTTTTTTATGGTTGAGTTAAGTCAAAATTTTAATTTTTAATGATATAAAGTGTATCTTAATACAAATTTGTTAGACTTATCAAATTATATGTTATCTTGTATGAGTTGGAAGATCTTAACGTGACAGAGGTGTATTGAAGATCCTACACATCGACTATCAATTAAAAGTAAAAACATTTATAATATACAAGTAAAAACATTTATAATATAGAAATAGATATGAAACTCAAATAATAAACCAATTTTATAATAAGGTTGAATTAAGTTTAACTTCTTAATATTTTTTCTAAACCTTTGTTTTTTTTAATTTAATATTTACTAAAATGGTCATATTTTTTTTCACTTTTCGATTCATAATGGGTAACAATACAAATTGTAGAAAACAAGGGAAGAGGAAAAGAAAGTGTTAAGAGTTTTATTCCATTAATACAATCCGAATATCCAATAGTGAAAAAGAAAAAGGACAAAAGGATATATAACTAAGAATACTGAATTATCCTCCAACAGAGTAAAAATAATAATAAAAAAAAAACTTATCGTCTAGCAATTGAATAGGTCCCATCATAGAACATGATTCAAACCTTTTCTTTTTTATAATTCAATCAATCACTTTTCTAATCTAGCAACTTTTAAAACTTTATTAAATAATAAAATTTATAATATTTTTTTTATTAGTAAGAAAAAATAAATAAATGTTAACCACTTTTGGTGGTCTAATACGGATACAAATTGTAACACCCTAAAAATACATCTAACTATTACAATATAAGTTCTACATATTTATATATAAACTTTAAGTTTTTCAAAACGTTCCTAATACATTATTAAAGCTTATAAAAATACAAATATTTACAATATAAATTTTAAAACAACGTCCTAATCACAACTAGATATATAATAATTAGTAACATGAAAAAAATGTTACTATATAAAAAAAATGTGCTTTATAATTCAGTAAAAGGTGACAGCAGTTGAATTAAAATGATCCCAATCCCATGCAAGAAATAAGAAAAGCAAAACAGGAATAATGTGTTTCCACTCATAGCTCATTTGAAAACTTTAAGTCTAATTTTATAAAATTAACTTATCACAAACTAATTTTAAAAATAAAAAATAATAATTAGTTGATATAGTGACTAAATTAGAGACTATTTTAGAGACTAAATAAATTTTTAGTTTTTAAATTAGTTTATATTATTATTAAATGATTTTTAAATTGATATCTAATTAATAATTAAAGTTTTTCTTCCAAATTTAAAATCTAAATAATTAGTAGTTAAAACTTTGGTAACTAATTAGATACCAATTTAGAAACTATTTAACAATAATAAAAATTAATTTAAAAACTATTCTTTTTTAGTTTATAAAATATTATCTAATTTAGTTATTATTGCAACTAATTATTTTAGTTTCTAAAAATTGTTTCTATTTTGATGATTTTCTTGTAGTATATTGACTTATTTATTAATTTGTTTTTATTTTTAATCAATGAAAGATTTTTAAATAATATAATAAGTTGAACATGATTAATAGAACTAAAGTAGCAGGTACTTCGTGTTTTAGTATGAATAAAAAAAGAGATTAAAATAACTTCATTAAATATAATCAATTAAAATTTTCAACCTAGATTAATCATTAACAAAACCGGTATTATGTATTCAATTATCGATTAAAAATAAATTTTTAAAAAATACCAGGATAGCTGCCTGATACTAAATTCTATTAAAACAGGATATATGCTTGAATAAATATTTTTTGTTTAAAATAAAATAGCATGGTATAATTTTAACATAATATTTTATGATGAGTATATAACTTCAACATTCTTTAGCAACTGCCTTTCACATATAATATAAATATTTGCTATGATTGAACTAACGTGTTGTAATTTTTTGTCTTTTCATCATTAATGAGTTTATCTGTAAAGACTTTTAAGAGGACAAAAAGGGAAAAATAAAATAATAAAAAGTCTTTTCATAAATTAAAATTTATTTACATGTAAATAAAAAATCTAAAATAAAAAAATTATATAAATTAATTTGAGTATATATTAATTTTAATTTAGAAAATATATAACTATTTTTTTATTATATTTTCTTATCTAAAAATATTTAAAGTGAAGGTTGTCCCAATTCCTTTTATAAATTATAAATCTCTCTTTCCAATATTTAATATACTTCAAAATCCTACTTAAATTAATTTGAGTATATATTAGTTTTAGTTTAGAAAATATATAACTATTTTATCATATTGTCTTATCTAAAAATATTTAAAGTGAAAGTGGTACTAAACCCTAAACCTTAAATCCTAAACATGAACATGAACGTTGTTGTGTCTAAATATTCTTTTTATTTTTTTATCTCTATCATTTATATATAGTTGTGTTTAATACTAAAAATTAAATAAAAAAAGTCAATTAAATCAAAATAGCGTATTTGAATTTTTTTATTTTTATCATTTATATAATTATGTTAAATATTAAAAATTAAATAAAAGATGTGAACTAAACTAAATAATAAGAAGAGATAAAAACTTTAATTTTTTAGAAAGATAAAGATATAAAAAAAATAAAAATTCTTCACATAATGAGAACTCTAATAAATTGTTCCACATTTAATAAACATTTTACATTTAATAAACGGTTTTGTTTCATGTTTGAGAAACAACTTCAAATTTAAAATTGATAACTTCTTTTTATATGAAATGATAGTATATTAATTTTTTTTAAAATGTTTTTAGTTAATTATAAAAATAACTAGTTGTTTATTAAATATGTATAAAATAAGAAATGATTGAAATATTAGAAAAAAAAATACACTTCACCTCTCTCAATTCAAAACGGTAAGAATGGACCTTTATATATAGGTTTAGATAAATCTCTCTTAATCTTTAATATACTTAAAAATCCTACTTGTGAAAGATTATTATGAAATGTGGTTAAACTGAACCAACCTTAAGAAGGTTTTAGAAAATCATAGGTCATTTTAATGTTTTTTTAAGCAGGGAACCAATAAATTAAGCCTATCAGGTGGTTTTTCCTTCTGTGCCAATTAATTTCTGAAATGGAATTGAAAAATGTACTGCAAAAAACCCGGAATAAGTTTTTTGGTTCTTGAAATAAAATTTTGGAATAGAATTGAAAAACCAATATCTTATTTTAAAAAGAAATTTCCAAAAAAGAAATTTTAAAAAAGTGATGCTGTATGAAAAAAAAATTAAATCTAAGAAGATATTCTAGAAAGTTCTTATGAAAAACCTAATCTAAAAAAATGTTTCATAAATCCAAATGTAAAAATATATCTTGAAAACAAATTTATAATAGAGTGTGGGTTCAAATTTATTAGATAGAGAAAACAAAAACCTATCATATAATGTCTTTTTTTTTTATAAATTGAATGACTTTTATATCAACGTAGAAGTTCCATAAGTGACGTAAGAGATTGGTTGCCTTAAAATTACACCAAATTAATGAGGCCCATTGGGCCACACAATAAAGTGCGAAAGCCATGTCCTTGAAGGCCCATGATATCTCTTGGATCGACAACAATATTCTCTTTACTATTTCTTTTAGCATTTTCATTGACACAGATAGTGTTAGGAAAAATCCAAATTATTTATAAATTAAAAATATTTTAATTTTGAGATTATATAATTTGAAAATCTAGTTGGAATTGTATACTCTAAAATTAAAAATACATTTCAAATTACATAATTTAAAAATATTTATAATATATTTTTATATTTATAAAAATCTTTCAAATTATACATTTTATAATTTTTTAAAATTATACAATTCAAAATATATTTTTAGAAATAATGTAACTTAGAAATAAATTTTAATTATATATTTTACAATATATTTTTGGATTATGCATTTTTGAATTGTGAAATTCAAAATATATTTCTGGATTACCTGATTTAAAAATCTAAAATATATCGTATAATTAAAAAGAAAAAAGAAAAATAAACTAGAATAATAAGAGTTTTGAATTTTCATAAGTGATTATCTAAAAAAATTTAAAGATAATAAAAAATACAAAACAATCAATTACTTATAAACCTATTTACATGCATGACAAAATTACTCAATTATTTATCAACCACTCAATCTTAATCTTTTAAGAATCAAAATAAATATTTATTTAAAACAATCAAACTTTTGAATGAAATTAGTTATCTACAGAATGATAGATATGTGTCCATAACATATCTCACCATTAACACTTTATTATTTTTATCTCATCTACTTATAAGTTATACATTATAATGCCTATGAAGTAACTTTTGAGTAAGATTCGTTTTGTTTTGTTTTTTTTTTTTTCTTTTGGTGGTATCCTTTTGAAATTGTTGCTGTCTCCCACTGCGTTCGTAGCGGATGGCCACTTTTATTCGGTTCTAATATGTGAAAAAAATAAATTATTATTTGCTGTTTTTGTGTTTTCACGAATTATTTAAACTAGTATCTCTCTTTTTCTGGTAGACATGAGAAGAGGAGTGAACCCTTACACTCTGATTCTAACAAAAAGTAAAATTATGAAAAACAAAAAAAAAAATATTTATCAATCTTTCGACTCTCAAGTATGACAAAAATGTAAATAAAGTTGAATTTTCTGACTTATCATCGATTGAACATAAAAAAGTAATCAATTTTACATTCAAAAAAATAGAACAAAATATTTATTCTTTTATTTTAAAATAATAAATAATTAAAAATATAATAAAATAAAATATATGCAATGATAAAAGTTTTTCCCAAGGTTATTGCTTTAGGAAGGAAGTTACAATTGGTTTATTTCATGATAATTATTAAATCAATTTTAAAAATTTGTTGATTAATTTACGGTGAAAGATTATACTAACTTTTCTTACCAATAATGAATTAGGAAAATTTTGAAGTTGCAAAGAGAAGAAATTTTTTGGATCGAGCTTTTGTAATATTGATTGATCATAAGAGAAGAGATATCCCTTTGCAAAAGACTCTCCGATACACAAGTCAGATGGAAAGTATGAAGAGGTGAATGAGTACTTCCAGAGAGTTATCACTTATTTATAGGTCTTCTTGTGTCCAGACCGTCAAGAATACATTAAACAATTATCATGAGATATAAATTAAACAATTGTCATGAGATATAAATAGTTTTATACTTGTGAGGTCATGGCCGAGCCCACATGATCATGTGGTGAAACGATCTTAATGTCGATCTCTGGAGTTAATGAAAAAGATCCTATTTATTTCTCATACAGAAAAGAGGGCGTTAATTATGAAGATTGAATGTATATGCGGGATTGTAATTAATTTGAGAATATAACTCAAAACAAGGCCAAATACAAGGAGAAGGGGGGAGCACTACCCTAAATAAGGGAAAGAATATGACTTGATAAAGGATGACGTAGAACAACATGAATAACAAGTCATAGGGAGTAATTTTAAATCATAGTTTACACTCACTTTATGCACTGAATTTTATGCTTTTACAGACTTGAGCGTCAGAATGTCTTCTACAAGTGAATCCTTCTCATTTCCTTGGAGCCAATTCATGAAGCTTGCAAGGATACGATCCAGTGACCATCTCGAAGCTTAATCAATCTTAATTAAATGCTTTAGTTGAGAGACATCCCTCTTGGCTAGAACATTTTAGCACCCACCATGGGGCAGGTAAATCTATCTTGTGCCATTTTTAGAAATGCAAGTGATAAGAAGAGTAATGGCACAAAAGAAAGGGGAGACAATAAATGAAATCTTGGATGTGAAATGTTGCAAACCTTTATGTACTCTTTTTATTATAGATTTTTTACATCTTGTTTTTATAAGATTTTTAATGTGGCATAATGAAAATAATTATCATTTGTTTATCATATGTGTTGTTGATATTTTCAGTGAAACAATATCGCATTTGTGGAGTAGTAGGAAGGGAAGCATATTGTTTAGAATCATTAGTGGCGGTTGAATACCTAGAACAAACAAATTGGCTAATCTTCTTTTCAATTTTAGTTTATCATCACTTATTTCTTTTTGTTGTGTTTCACTTTTTCTTTACTATTTTATTATATGTTCTTACTTTTTAATAACATTCCCTCCTGTTTTAAAATATTATCCAATTGGGGATGGTTGACAACTAGAAATTGTCAAAGCCAACCAAATAATTTTAATTAATTTAATTTTTCTTAAATTAGGATGTTTATGTTTCTAGTGACAACACTCTATTAGGTTTGAGAAGTTGTTGGAACATGAGCATATCACTTGAAAATTTGGAGGTTACAGTATCATGAGTCAAACCAGATATTGTCATGAATAGATCAGATACCAATCTATATAATAAAGGACATTAATACCATATGTGAAAATCAAGGACATTAAAGTCGAATTAGTAGAGAAACGGAGATCCCGTAAAATGAATATTAAATAGAAGTCTTATTTGGAGAACTTGGAATATGGCTAGCCTTCCTTTCAATATGACATCTGAAAGGACGTGTGTAGTGCAAAATCACTTATTTGATTACATTTAGTGTGCTTGACTTGAGTTGCTTGTAGGTCACCACTTGTAGAAGTCATTTGTTGGTAAGTGTCATAACAAAGTCATTTACTTCTTGGTTTTCTTCATAAAATCGTTTGTTCTTCACAACTATCATTTAATGCTACATCAATTTATAAACTTATGAACATCTTCTTTTGATATTCTATTCGCTTCTTTATCTTACAATCTTTTGATGCTTCTGGATGGAAGGTTGATAATCTAGTCTCTTCTTGCTTTTTCATAGCCTATGATTGACTCTTTCTACTTATTTTGTAGTAGTGTCTAACACTTTTAAGGTTCCATTTGAGATTGTAGAACTTGTTCATTTTCTTTGTGAAAGTTATCTACTATAAATGTATTTATCCTTTTTTTTTTTTACTTTAACCATATCTTATATGTTGAAAAATTACTTGCTTTTTGTCATGAACAAGTACCATCACAAAACTTTTAATCTAATATTGTAGTACACTATATAAAACTAATTACACCTCAAAATTGTGTTGTCCATTATTATCAAAACATAAGTGTTAAATAATAAAATTTAATATATTGAAAACTTTTTTCTTCTTATTGTTTAACTTGTGTGTACTTTACCAAACTTCACTTTTTTTATTATATAAATTTTAATAATAGAAAAATAATATTGTAATTAATAAAAAAATTTAAAATAAATTTTTAAAATAAAAGCAAATATAAATTATAGATATTTTTATTAAAAATAGTTAGATCGTATTATACATAATAACTTTCATGTTTAAATACGAAACACCATTATATTAATAAAATAATTAACTTATGATTATATAAAATTACGATAAATTACAAATATACTAAAAGTAACATATTATTATATATAACGATATTAATATATGAATAGTTTCAATATAACATAAACTAATTAAAATTACTAACTTCACTTTAACATTAACAAAAAATATTACTTTATATTTTATTTATTTATTCAGAATAAATAATATGAACATTAATTCAATAAAATTTTGTTGAGATTCCTAAATCATTTAAATACATCTATAGTAGTAGAAGATATGCGATTTATAATATATGATCTTAGTAGAACTTCTAGTTTCTTAATTTTTAGTAAGACTAATATTATATACAGAAATGTCTAAGTGAGGTTTTAACTCAATAGCAAGAATTTGACATATATTTCCGATTAGTTTAAGTGTATTTTACAAAAGTTAATTAATTTAGTTATGGTAGATATGTTGTATAAATAAGGATCTGTATTAACACTTCTTCTTGTTATTAATTGAAAGTTGTTGTTCAATTTTAATAACGTGATCAGAGTTGAGAAAATATTTATCAGAAAGAAAAATAAATATAATAAATTTGATAATTCACTATAAAAATATTGATGATATTGACTTGAATGTCGAATTGTAATTATAGATATCTGACCTACAAAACACACGACACATTAATGAATTATGTACCAATGGACAAGTATTATCTAGATCTCGTCATCCACACAAGTACACAAATTTTTATTAGAATTTACTTAAACATTTTTCGAACAAAATAGAGATGCAGATTTTAATATATATTCCGTAATATAAAATATATAAAACATGATTTGAGATGATAAGGATAATTAACCCCGCACAAGAGGTTTTTCCAAATTAAGAAACAAAAGAACGGTACAAGTTCAGGTTCGTACCTGATCACAGTGTATGTCACACGCACGGAGGGAGCTTCCTCCAATAAAACGCCACGTGCCGGTCACTGGAAAATGAGTGGCCAGGCCGAATACCCCACCACTAGATTCAAGTGGCTATGCGTCGTGCAACCGAGTGACCGGGAGCGAACGGTCAACCTCGCCACGTCAGAAGCTGGCGACGCTTTTACGGAGCTAAGACCTCAGCCATGAAGTTTGTGGATGAGATTCCAGCGAGATAAAATAAATCATTTCCTAAAAGAGTGCTGATATATCTTAATACTAAAAATAGTAAAAAAATATACACTTCACACTCTAATAAATTAATATTTAATTAAAAAATATTATTATAATGTATTGTCAAATATGTATATACTGTACAGTGTCAAGAAATATTTTCCTAAAATAAAAACTGCATACCGAGAAAATAAGTAGAGAAAGAAAGTGAAAAAAAATTAGGAAAAGTGCAAAGGTGTAAGCATCAGCACGAAGAACCAGTAGTTTGGCGCCACTTGTAGCTTTTCCATAAGCGGAGTCTTCTCCGTCTCAAAAAAATAAAATAAGGAGTCGTTAATTTTCGGAAGAAAATAATAAATCCACACGAAATTATAGTGGCTGAGATTGCTCCTGGCGCTTAAACACTTTCGGGGTGAGTGTGCTGTAGCAATTTCGGGTTCTGTATTTGGTTTCGTTTCAGCAAAACCTCTCTTCTTCTTCTGATTGCTTCCATCGATTTTTCGATTTTCTCTTTTTCGGTTTGCGATTTGAACTCTATTCGATTCGCCATTGCCGGAAAATGAGTCCGCCGGCGAGTGTCCGGTAATGATCGCTCACGCGAGAGGTTCTTCTTATTTGATGCCATGGTTTCGTTCCGAGGTATTCGTTTTCCTTTTTTTATTTTATTTTGTTTTAGTTTATTTTATTTGTTCTGTTTGGTTTCCGAGAAAATTGAACCGAACTGCTGAGAACGGATTTACCTCATCTGGATTTGGATGTAACAGGTGCTGTCAGTACTCGCAGCTTGACGCTGTTGAGTTGAATTTCGATGGTTTTGAGTTGCTTTGTGATTATTTTTTCTCGGCAACCAAACAGCAGGAATCGAAATTTGCACTGATTAGTAAAGTATTTGTGGAAGTGAAGATAGAAATAGTTGTTATTGTTGACGTTGTGAATTTTTTGGTTTGTTTCCATACTAATTGTAGTTTCCCTCTCTTTTCCGCGTTTGAAAGGTTTTGGCGCTGTCGAGTTCGTTTTGGTGAGGATTCTGATTAAGGAAATTTTCTTTTATTCATCCAGAGCAGAATCGTCTCTCTAACTCTCTCTCTCACTCGGTTGAGTCTTGAAATTTGTTGAAACTTTATTTTTTCTTCTTCTTCATCTTCTATGCAGTACTGTTTTACGTGTGACATGTGAATTGGAATGCTTATTCCAGCTGATTCAAAACAGAGACGGATCTCTTCCTATTGTTCTCGCTTTGTTTCTTTTGCAGTAGCATCACCTCAATACCTTCTTCAAAGTCTGCTCACTTTCACCACAACGGCTTTACTTTTTACTGTGTTTCGTGTCACAAAAAATGAAAGGCGGTATTCCTTGTATCCACTCCTTGTCAGGGAAGATCTGAAGCAGCGGTAGCTGGCCGCTGACGTCCGGTAATGGACGCGTACTCCTCTGGAGAAGAAGTCGTTGTAAAGGTAAGAGTTATTTTGATATATGTGGAAGTTTCTCGTGTAGGGGAGTTAATTTTGGTATTGTAGTCTGAGTACTTAACTGGCTTTTGCAGACGAGAAAACCGTATACGATCACAAAGCAAAGGGAACGATGGACAGAGGAGGAGCATAATAGGTTTCTAGAAGCTTTGAAACTGCACGGGCGAGCATGGCAGCGCATAGAAGGTGATTGTCTGTTTATCATGTTTGCCTCAAGATCTTCTGTCCTTCTTCCTTTCTAAAGATTAGTGAAATGTCGTGTTGGAAAATGGCTTGAATCGATCTCCATATTTGATTTAATCTTGACTGAAACTTTCTTTTTCTTTCTTCCATGGTCTGTCCCCCTCTTGGTGTTTTCTTCTATACAGAGCATATAGGAACAAAGACTGCCGTGCAAATCAGGAGTCACGCACAGAAGTTCTTTACAAAGGTCAATGGGTACCTTCTCACTTTTGTTTATCAGCTACATACTTTCCAATCGAATAGAACTCCTAAATGAACACATTCATAACTAAATTGAACTAGAACACCTCTAGGGCTTGGATTGATTTGAACACAGAGATCTACAATAGTCATGATTAACTGCTTTGCCTGATCTTGCAACCATCCCAAATAGACTCTAAGCAGATGCATACTTTAGCTTGCACCAAGAAAGTAGTAGTGTTCTATAACATTATTTCTGTTCCGTAATGGCCTCCTCTGTATCAGGTTTTCCTCTTTTGCTTATATAGTAATGATTTTTTATCCTTTTCCCTGTTAAGCTCTTATCAGATATTTGATCATTATTCATTATTTTTGAGTTAACAATATTTCAATGATTATATAAGATCGTGTTACTTAATTATTTAACAATTTTATTTAACCATTAAATATTATAATCTCATAGGCAATGAATAATGATAAAAGATATAAAATCTCAAGGACTTGGAAAAAATAGGAAATCATAGCTATAAAAGCGAAAGAGGAAAACTAGTAATGCAGATTATAAACGGATAAACTTAATTGTATGGAATAGCTTTTTCCTTCACCTTATATTGAGGAGCCATTCAGGAAAACTTTCATACTAAATCAACAAATGGTTCATCTGTATCAGTGAAAAGCTATAGCACTTTGGCAAGGTGATCATTTTGTCCCTCTGTTGCTTATTGCGAATTCAAAAGTTGGTATGGTTGTCGCAGGATTCTACCAACAATGGGGTTTATTTGTCAAAATGATCTAGTATAGTGTCAGAAGTGGAATTAGCACAAGGACAATTCAGGAAATGGAAGGGAATAATTCTGTTAGGAATAATGGACAGGTGGCATCCGATTCTATGATTTTGGGCAACTGAAAAAGTGGAAGGATGAGGATGGCAAATTCACGTATGAAAGAGTATGTGTGAGCTGACAAAGTAGTTATATAGTACATGAGGGAGGGAGGATGGGGTGTGTGGTATTATATTCTGTTTTCTCCCTTCTTGTCTTTGTATTTGCTATCGCTGCATAGCATTCTTCTTCTGACTTACTTTTACCATCCATACGATAATATACAGAGGTTATTCCATTTGTGCTTGCGACAGTTTTTGTTTTTTTGGCTACCCTAATTGAGGATCTAGCATCATTACATTTGGTGCTCTCGTTCCTGCTCATCCATGGATGAAAACTGTTCTCGAACGGGTATTGGAACCTAAAGAACGATTGCTCTTCCACTCCCTTCGATCGGTCACTGTCACTGCTAACTTCCTGTTTCGACTTCCTCCTCTCAGTCGTCTGGTCCCACAGGCTGGGATGGTACCTTCCAACGCTCAAGTCAGTTAGGGTGTCGACATTCAGAGTACTGGAGATAATGACGTACCTGGTTCTTGAAATTTGTGCTATTTATATTACCTTAATGAGTCTTTGTTGGTGGATCAGATTATGGGGTTGGTTCATGTTTAGGGTTGTATTAAACAACCCTTAATTGTGGATTAACCCCGTTGACTTGGTCAACCCATAGCTCGTCGTCATGGGTCAGTCGGTCATGTGTCGTCACATGACCTTCTCATTATGGTTGATTGGTTGAGAGTCTAGTTCCCGACCGACTCATTGTGGTTGATTCGGTCGTCCCAGTACAATTCATAACATGGCATTAGAGGTTCTATAAACTTGTGGTTGGGAGTTTGATCCTTGTCGACACAATTCTTCTTTAGAAATAGTTAAAGTTCTGCGCAAGGTATATGGACTTGTTTATTATCCGTTCTTCATGCCTGAAAGGTTCTTTTGTGAGGATCATGTTAGAAATGTAATACAAAAGGTCACTAATGTTCCTTAACCTAACAGTTTAAGTTTTGGGGATAATTGGTTGTGAAAAATGGCAAATGAAAAACTGACATATGCTTGTGATGTGGTGTAGAAGCATCGTAGCCTACCAGCACTTATGCCAATACTTGCAGAGTTTGATTCAGTAATAAGGCAAGACAGAGTTATTTTTGGTTTCTTTGGACTGGCCTTTTGGTTTTCACTTTATTTCTTTGGATGGATTTGTTTTACCCTACATTCATTAGGAACGTAAACTATATTTCAATTTACTCACACTTGGCATCTTTAGGGCTTCCTGAAAATTAGTGGCAACTTGCAATACCATCAATTAGAGGTTGAATAGATATTGGTCATTTGTGGAATTGAAGCAGAACTGAAGGAAGTAGACCGTGATCAAAATTTCTGTCCGCTCTGCCTATTTTGTTGAAATGTATATTACCCTTAATCAAATTCAGTTCTGAAACATTTTAGAAAATTTCATCAGACTGTTTGTAATTATCGGAACTTTGTCTTTATTGAAAAGAATCCCATTTAGTAAAATGTTGTGAGAGGGTGAGCCTTGCACTACGGTATTGGTGACTTGTTAGTCATGGGCTTGAATCCAGAAGCATTCTGCTTGCTTATATGTAAGGGGAAGGCTGCATACAATTACCCTCCCCTCTACCTTCCCGAGGAGATGAGCCTCCAACAATGGAGTATGTTAGTTTAGTAAAATATTACCAGATTTGCTTACAGAATTCACAATGTAGATACAAGATTTCAGAGGTAAATGGTATAGAGGTTTTAGACAGGTCATATTTAGGGAACTGGCTTAGTTGTATGATGAACTGTAAAGGGACACGGTTTGTGAGTGCACAAATTTGAGGGTGGGGGGAAGATGGTGATTGGTCGTCCATGGTTTGTCAAATACATCAGTGTTGCTCTTTAGAAAGCAATGTGTAACAGATAAAATTTTGTTCTTACTTTGAGGTGAATGACGAGAGTATATATCTGTTTGGTAAAGTTTTAGTGAGTCACTAAAGTCTCTATATATGAAGTTCAGATTTTTTTTTCTATAGGTGCAGATAGTGGCTACTTCTATTGTTTGGTGGTGAGAGAACAATCAATTTCTATCTGAAGAGTTGAAGAGTGTATGAAGGTGCATTGAAGATTTAAAGTTTAATGATTTTATTCATTTGGCATTTTCAGTGGTGGAACAATCAAATTCAATATTGTGATGAACCATATCTGCTAGAGCTTACCAATGCGTTGCTGAGAATAAGAAAATAACGAGGGGTGAATGTCTTATATTTGCTAGATTTTCTTAGAGGAAGTTACACAGATTAATTGATTCACAATGGAAAGAGTGCAGTACTCATTTTGGGAGGTGGGAAGTTTCGTGACACAGTAAATTGTTTGATACTGGAACATGATTCTCATATCATGTGTTGATAGTGGAGTAGAATTTTTAATTGTGGATCATGGAATTAACAGCCACATAGATTAGATTCACTAGAACAATTGTTGCCTTCCAAATTAATAAGGATTCTTCAAGGTCTTGATGATTTTAAGGACATTAGGGTTGTTAGCTTATACGTTATGATATTGATCTATATATAATTAGAAAAGTTTATCCTTCAAAAAAGAGGTGGCTGGAGTTCCAGCTATAGGATGCTGGCGTGCGTTGTCACACAGAAAGACCAGACGACCTCTATATTAGTATCTTCAATCTTAGAGGTAAGTAAATCGATTTATTGGAGTATTAATATTGCTCATGCTAATTTGTACAAGAGCTTAATGTCTAAATACAATTGCTTATTATTAGTTCAAAGATGGACAATAAATGTGTAAATGCTCTATATCCCTCTCCATTAGGAAAGAATTTCCACATTTCAATGATGGGGGCTGGTTTGGTCAAGTAATCAATTTGATTATGTAATTCATTTAACTGTTTTCTTTTTTGTGAACATTTAACTGTGCTAGTGTCAAAGAATAGAACTTCTCAAAGCTATGACTACTAGATGCAGAAAAAAGTTTTCACCCTTACAACTCAAAATGTACTACTATTCACCTCTGAACTTACATGGATTTAAACAGAGTTTAACAGAAATTCTTACATATGAGCTGAATCCCGAGAAATAAAACCAGAAATGCTTAATTAGAATGCTTATTTGTCGGGGTCAAGAATTAACAAAACCAAGCTTTGACATCATATTTAACTTGACCGTTATACAGCTCAAAGGAAAGGCTGTCATCGTCTAGTGGATAGTGATCTCTGATTAATATGAAACATTTCTCAATAAAACATGTTTTTATACAGAAGTGATAAATGGAAAAAGAGGATTTTACCTCCTGAAAAATGTTAAAGATTAATGTAATATGCGCACACACATTTTTAAAGAAAGGGAAGAGCAGATTGAAGCTGAAGAATGTGTATTTGAATGGCCCGATAACAGGTCTATAAGTAAAGATAATTGTCTCTCTAAATTTCATTTGACCAGAGAAACTTCTTGAAATGCCTTTTGTATATTTCCCTTAACTTGAATGGCCGAAAGAACCAGTCCAATGCTTAAACATAATTTGATAGAATATTACTTTCACATATAACATTGCTGTCCTCTGGTAGTATAGTGGATCATCACAGAAACAAGAGTGATCAGATTAAGTGTGATAAGTGAGGCCATTAATATGCATGTTTATATGCTCTGTGAGAAACACACACCTCTTTCATTAGCCAATTCAAGCCTAATTTTACTTTACAATAAATAAAGTGCATTAGATTTCATTTTATGAATTAAAGATAATGAACTAGGCCTAACTGAAGAAGTGCGGATTACTCCACTCACTTATGAAAAATACTTGTCTTTGACCATTACCTAACTGATGTGGATCTTGAGTCTTAAAGCACCCTTAATATCTTCGGGAGAGGACATCTGTAACGTTAATTTTACAGGATTAGGCATCTATGAAGTCCAACCTCAAGGTAGGCATCTGTAACAATTTCTCTTGTTTGTCAAGGCTAGCATGAGAAGAGTTAGAGGGTTTTCGAGGGAAGTGGACTCACATCTGGTGTCAGCTAACCATCCTATACACCAGTCGTTAACAAAAAAATAGTGAAAAGAGGATTATATATCCAAGAGAAAAAAATTTAAACATCAAATGAAAAGAAAATTTAAGTTTGAAGGCAAAGCAAATAGTGAATGAAAAAGGAAGGGAGAGTATTGGTTGTACCAATCCCTTGGGACGGGGTTTTGGTGTCATTAGCCTGGCCACTGTAGTTAAGTAACCAGAGGTAGAACTATTTATTTATCATGGAATTTGAAACAGAAATTTCATATATAGATGGTTTGAAAACATCTCCAACTGCCTATGCTTATATTTTGTAGTGGTTTAAGGATCACCAAGGCTCTAATTCCTCTGGAGTTCCAACCACCATCATAATAGAAAATAACTTTTGTTTTCGAACATATGAAATTAATTTCTTTGAAAATGAAAGATTTAGCTTCCCAAGATCTTAAACTAGTCTTCAAGCTAAACTTGTCAAGTTGTGTTCGCGCACAAGTTAAAAGTGCTGGCTTCTGCAAATTTTTTGGAACTGCTACCACCATGTAGTTTCATAGGGCTATGTTTTGGAAATGTCGAGACTATTACGGTTTGCAGCCCATCAAATCCATATGCATCTTGATTACATCCACAGCTGATTTTTTTCCATCAACTTCGTTGAACAACATTTCTGAATGTTTTCTTTTCTAAGCTTTAGTGCTTGAATGCACTGATGCGTTACAGCTATTTCTATTATCCAAAAAGTATTATGGAAATTATGCTTTAGAAAAAACGCTATAATACTCCAGTTAGCGCTTTTAATGGTTTTTATGAAACTTTATTTGCTGAGAATACCATTTGGACTTTTACTTCCAGTTGGAGAAAGAGGCCCTTGTAAAGGGTGTTCCAATTGGACAAGCTCTTGACATAGATATTCCCCCTCCACGGCCCAAAAGAAAACCAAGCAATCCTTATCCTCGGAAGACCACGATTGGTACCGCAACATTACATAGTGGAGCAAAGGATGGAAATTTGGTTGAATCTTCACATAACAACCAAGCACTGGACTTGGAAAAAGAACCACTTCCGGAGGTTAATATTATATACGTGTGTGTGTGTGTATATATATATATATATATATATATATATATATATATATATATATTTGTGTGTGTTTCACTTTCACAGTTTTTTTTTCAGTTTCCTTTGTCAGTAACATAATTCAGCCTTTTCCTTATTTTATTAGAAATATGATTTAGACGAGGGGCTAACAACAGTAAAGGAAAATAAGGATGAGAACTGCTCAAAAGTATTTAAAGTTATCCAGGAGGTACCCTGTTCCTCTATATCTTCAGCAAACAGGAGTTCAATATCTATGTCAGTGCCGCTGGGAAATTCATGCGTATTAAAGGAGATTACAAGTTCAGTGAAAGAGGTAATAACTCGAGATGAAAATACTGAATCATTTCTGACTGTTGAACTTGGAAACAGGAATTTGGAGATCAATGATGGAAAACAGGCTAATGGCACTAGTAAAAACTCCACGTTGGAGAATTCTGATGCTTTACAAACGAAATTGGTTCAAAATGAGAAAACAGATGGTCTCGATAGTGCATTAACAATAGATGGGATGCAAGGCAATCAGAATTACCCTAGACATGTAACTGTGCACGTTGTTGACGGGAAACTTGGAACAAGTACTCAAAATCCATCACAAGATATGCTGTTTCGAGACTCTATGTTTCAGCCAATAGGAGGGGATAATGGGCAACCAAATCTTTTCACCAATTCAGCTCCAACGAACACAAGTGAAAGTCAAAATAATACAGCACGATCTTCTGTTCATCAATCATTTCTTCCGTATCCTCCCTTCACACAGCACAATCAGGACGATTACCAATCATTTCTTCACATGTCTTCCACGTTTTCTAATCTTGTTGTCTCTACCTTGCTGCAAAACCCAGCAGCCCATGTTGCAGCAAGTTTCGCAGCTACATTTTGGCCTTATGCAAATCCAGAAACTTCAGCAGATTCTCCTAGGTGCTCCCAAGGAGGTTTCACATCTAGACAAATCGGTTCCCCTCCAAGCGTTGCAGCTATTGCAGCAGCTACTGTAGCTGCTGCAACTGCGTGGTGGGCAGCTCATGGATTGCTTCCTTTGTGTCCTCCTCTTCATGCTGCTTTTGCCTGTCCTCCTGCATCAGTGACTGCAGTCCCATCAATGAATCCTCCTGTGCAAGATCAGAAGCATCCAGAATACTCGGAAGCACCGCAAGCTCAACATTCAGATTCAAAGTCACTAGCTGTCATTTCATCAGATTCTGAGACTGGAAATGCCAAGTTAAATACTTCACCAAAGGCTACTGATCATGTGACGAACGAAACAATTTCTGAGCACCTTGATTCCGACAAAACAAAGGGCAGAAAACAGGTTGACCGTTCCTCGTGTGGTTCCAACACAGCCTCAAGCAGCGATGTGGAAACTGATGCACTAGGGAAGGATGAGAAAGGGAAGGAAGAGCCTGAAACACCCGACGCTAACAATTTAGCCATTGAGTTTAGTAATCGTCGTAGAAGCATTTACAACCTTACTGATTCTTGGAAAGAGGTCTCTTCAGAGGTATCCCAGTTACCTTAATGAAATCTTAATACAACATTTGTATGTGTTGTTTCTCTTCTCATGCTACTTGTTTTCAGGGGAGACTAGCATTTCAGGCTCTATTCTCCAGAGAGGTGTTGCCTCAAAGCTTTTCACCTCCTCATGCTCTAAAGAATAAGGACCAAATGGACATCACCAATGATTACAAGCAAAACATAGCCGACAGAAATGAAGACCTTGACAGCAAGAAATGCAGTTCTAATGCACTGCATAAAATTCCGTCGTTTGTAGAAAATAACGTGGGACTGTTAACCATTGGGCTTGGACAAGGAAAGCTTAAGACTCGTCGAACAGGCTTTAAACCCTACAAAAGATGTTCCGTGGAGGCCAGGGAAAATAGGGTTGGAGCGAACTGTGAAGAGAAAGGTTGTAAGAGAATACGTTTGGAAGGGGATACTTCGACTTGAGGTTTGATACATGCATGCAATAACATAAAGGCAACCTTTGGTTTTTGCATATCATTTCTTAATCCCCCTCAACTGTGTACCTATATTATTTATTTCTAATTCTGCAGCTCACGAAACTTGTCGTGTAGATGTGTGTGTACCATGTACGCTCTTTTACTATCTTGAACTGGTGTTAATGCTGTTAAAAACCCCGCTAAATAGACTTTAGATAAGAAACATTAAGTATTGTTTGAGCCTGAACATTAAGTAATTTACCATCCTTCACAGCCACTTTCCACGTTTTACTTGTAATTGTTTTACATCTATCTATGAACTACTTTTTTCTTTCAAAAACTACCCAGATTTAACCAGAATGTATTCAGACTACAAGATACGCTTGTATCTTGATGTCCTAGATGCATTACGTTGAATGGGATAGATGTCATTTTCTTTTTTCCATTTTAGACTTCGAAGTTTTGTTTGCTTCCTTCAAGTTATGTTACTAAATTTCCAATCTTAATTTTCTAGATGATTAGTTATATTAACTAATTTGCTCTCTTTTTATCAATATATTTCTCAATAGTTTTTCATCAAATTCTATTTTGAAATGAAAATCAGTGATACTGAAATAATAAATTTGAATTGTTTGGGCTTACTAAGCGATCTGTGTTTGGCGAAGGAACACTTTCTTCCTTCCTTGGGAGTTTATTCCTGCACCCCTACATTTTTCTTTCTGCACTCCTACATTCTTTAAAATACCAAAATTACTCTTTCACATTTTATGTGATTCTAGAATAGGGGTTCTAAGAAAAAAGTGTTTCCAGAATAGGGGTTGTATAAGCAAAGAGTGTTTCGGAATAGAAAATCCATAAGACAAAATATCATTGGGAATATCCTTTCTGGAATACATTTTTTTAAATTCCAGATTGGTAAATCCAGAATTAATAAAATGAGTTCCAGATGTTCTGGAAATATTTTGGAAAGAGAAATCTGAAAGTCATTTTTAAAATGGGTAAAATAGTTAGGGTGCAGGAAGAAATTTGTTAGGGTGCAAGAAGAAACAACCCTCTTCCTTTTGCATTTTTGGCCATTCAACCCCTTTATATGCTGCACTTCCATAAAAATTGAATGACTGTTTCTTCGCACCTTCATATATTCTTCTGCCACTCCCATACAAAACATAAAAATATCTTTTTATTCTTCTTGTGTCACCCACCTGCATATTCTGAATTACATAATCCAGAAGTTAATCTCGGATTCGAAAATAGCTTATGGACTATGTAATCCAAAATATATTTCTAAAAAATGGTATTCCGAATTATATAATCCAAAAGTTTGGATTTAAGAGTAACTTTTAAATTATGTAATCCCGCATTTGAAAAAAGGCTTTCGGATTACATAATCCAAAAGCTAATATCATATTAGAAAAGACTTTCTGAACTATGTAATCCAGAAACTAATCATACATCTAAAAAAAAAAGGCTTTCGAATTATGTAATCCAAAATATTAGATAGGGATATTTTTGGAAATACCAAAATTTATGGAGGTGAGAAAAGAACATATGAAGTTGCAGTAAGAAACAGTCAAATTGAATTTTTAATTTTATCTTTCAAAAATATGTAATTCAGATCGTGCATTTTGAAATATATTTTCGTTAATACATTCTTGAATCCATTTGTGATCTGGAAATACATTTTTGAAATGTGCATTCCAGATAAAAAAAAATACTTATTAACTTTACAATTCACAACCTTTCCAGATTATCAGCCAATCCAAAAGTAAGGTTGCTTCATAAATCTAAACTGAGGGTATTTTTTTGACATTTCACCAATCTTGTACGTTAAGAAACCAAATATAGTAAGTTTGTGGTGTGGAACAAAAACATAGAAGCTAGCCTTGATTTATTTCACTAATAAAACAATTTTTCTTTAAAAAAACTTGCGCATCATATTTTTGAAATATTTTTCATAATTGTTTCGTATTTTAGAAGAATCCGTTCATCAGATTTGCAAGAGGAAATTTTTCTAAGAAAGAATTTAAATATAATTTTCCACAAGAAATTTCAATTAATTGATAATAGTGTTTTCAAAATTGTATAGAACTATGAACTATACAATATTTACAAATTCCCATGTCAAAGAATTATCATTATATACATAAAATGATGCAGTAAAGGCAAGTCCCCTTTACAAGGCCATGATAGTTGTTATATAACAAGCCGTTACATTTACTTTGATTTAAGTGAATGTGGCTTATTTGAAGAGGACTCCAATGAAGATTTCTTACGAGACTGCAACTTGTGAATGTATTGCAAGATTCTCTCTTTATTAGTGGCAATGAGTGAAAATGGTGGGTTCAGTGGAAGGTTCTCTGCTTCTCTCACCAAAAATGAAAGTAGCAGCATCGCTCTTGAGTAAGATTCATTAGCCCTATCTCTGTTCTCCATATATTCATCTACCTAAAAACATAAAAACATGATTACCTTTTTACATCTTATATGGTCTTTGAGGAAGATTACAAGTTTTGAAGAAAATTTAAAAGTGAACAATATTAGGCTACTTACAGCACCATTGGTCCCGATTGAGAGAGCGCTTTGGAATATAATTTCCATTGCATCTGGCATCTCAGCAGCCCCTACAATTTGTTTTTGAGAGTAGATAGCTAAGATTGTATCTTTGGATGTGATATGAAAGGATTTTAAGTTCAGAAACATAAAGAAATCCTACCATCCATATTTTGAATGCGACATGATAGTTTTTCAGCACGATCAACAGCAACAATAAACTCATGTTTGGCCCACATGGACACAGATGGAGGATCACTAAAATCTATTTTCGGTTCTGAAGTCTGTGATAACTCCATATTAATTGAAGATATGGATTCATTAGATGAACTGCTCTCAGGCAACTCATTTCCAGTAAGAGAGGCTAGCCAAGAGTTACTAATTTCTAAAGCCTTCTTCCATATCGCCAAAACCACCAACTCAACTGCAAGTGACTCTAGATACAGTCCTTTACCATACTGCAACAAATAACCATTAAAATTAAGATGGCTGGTTTGTTTATCATTCTGATGTGTGATGCAGCATAGAATAAAACATTCATATGACAGACAGAGAAAAGAACTGAAAAAATGCACAGGAACATAGAACTCAGTGGTTAGATATGGGATCATGCCATCACGAGAACAAAGTCAATAACAATCTATAAAAATATTAATGTAATGATCTTTGGTTTACTGAACACAAACTCACCTTTTGTTGTGAAAGTTCTTTAAGGATCTTCACATACTGATGCAACAACTCTAACCTGTTTGAAGGGTGCAGTGAGGAAATTTCATGCTCTTTCCTTAAAGGAGTAAACTCAAATGATGCCACACATGTCTCAAGTTTATTGCTTTTTAAATTCTCTAATTCTCTACTGGAGGAAGAGGTCAGATCCTCTGTTTTTTTTGCAACTCCAATATCCAGATCAGTAATCTTTGAATGAGTTAGAGAAATACGGTATAAGGAATCATCTTGCACAGATGCATCGAAGTAGTCAGAAAACGCCTCCAATGATGCAAAATGGGAATTGACAAGGACGTAGTCTTTCTCGACAGACTGCATTAAACGAGAATCTGAATACAAAAGCAAGGATTAGAAACTGTTTACAGTATACAGAGAGTATTAACCTCTGGGTTGATTTGACAAATGAGTACCAGCATCAACAGCCTTCCCCATCTTACGACTTGCAGTAGTTGGAGACATCTCAGACAGAGAGCCACCTGATTGATGAACCGTCAATTTTCGTACGGTAGACCTATAAGTTATGAATGACAAGAAATCAATACAAATAACTATGAGATTGAAAGAAATGCAACAGGATTCAAGAACTGAAAAAAAATTAAAGAATTATGACCTGGAATTCTGAAGGAAATTGTGGTTGAAGAATGCTTTGAATGTTAATCTCTCATCTGCATATTACAGTGTAACTTTTAATTTTTCTATAATAAGCTCTAGCCAATTGTTATTAAAAATACACGTATGATAATTTCAACCTTGAACTCACTCCCTTTACACATTTACATATCAGTGCCGCAAAATAAACATGCACAAATGTTCATGACATTAAGTTACAATGAATACCTGGATTTTGACGTAAAAGGTTTCTGCAAAGATCCAAGCAATCAGAATGTAGCTCTTCTAATGCCTCTGGCGGAAAGTTGAGTTCAGTGGATGCCAAAATATTTCGAAAAAGCTGAAACAAAAAATGATGATAAGAAAAAAAGAAAGACACATGACTATTTACCAAAAGAAAATACTGATTGTTCCTTCTCAAAACCTGATATTGATTATTTCCGTCAAATGGTGGCCTCCCAATCACTAGTTGATACAATATTGCTCCAACACTCCATAAATCAGCCTGCATCCATAATATGATTCATATCTTTATGAAGAAAACAATTAACAGACACTAGTAATTACAATTTGATTTCAGTTCTATCTTTTGTCACCTTGGCATCGTACTTTTGATTTTCAATTATCTCTGGAGCCATGTAATAAGGTGAACCACATAGTGTATCAGCCAACCCCTGGGGTGCGAGAGACCTAGAACAGCAATATATCAGGAAACTACCCATTGCAAGAAATTCATAAGTTCTTTTTAACTTATTGCTTCAACCAGATTGAAGAAAAAAATTTACCAAATATGACAGACCATTTGAATACTTTACATATAAAACTAAAAGGGAGTTATTACATAGAGTTGATGGAGCATCTACAGGCAAATACATTGTTTATAAAGATGGCCTAGGGTAAAGTTAATCAATTTATCAAGACTACAACTATCAACTATATTCCCCAATAAGCAATAAATAAAACATCAAAAAAGGAAAAAAAAGAAGCAAGTAACAAGTGATTCCAGATTATAACAGCAACGAAGGGAAACATTTTGTTTGCATTGTTTAACATCCAAGAAATCATCATACCTTGCAAAACCAAAATCTCCTATTTTCATAATTGGTGTGGCTGCAGTAGTTGCCAATAGTAAATTCTGCATGTTTAGGAGAAAAATAAATAAAGACATGATAAATGAATTAATATGTGTGCAATAATACCTAAACCAATTATGAGTTCAAAAGTAGTTAGTTATGTGGATTTGTAATTTAAAACATATTACATACTGATATAAGATTTCTAAACTAAGTGGTCTCACAAGTTTCAAAAGTAATCCCTTCTCTACTTGCATGTACTCTTGTCTCTGTCTGTTACTTACTATGCACTTTTCGCTATAGGTATGAAGCTATGATAAATTGATGATTTTATGTAAACACAATGTAAAAGCTCATAACTAAAGCGAAAAACAACAGAGTTCCCAGCAAGCTAATGCTATAATTAACAATGACAACAAATTAAAATACACCAAGACAAACATATATTAGTAAGTGCAATGAAAAGTTTACAACATCACAAAATACAGTGAGATACCGGTGGTTTTAAATCTCTGTGAATGAGGTTCTTTTCTTGAAGCACCTGTAACCCGGCAGCTACAAGAACACCCACATTATAAACGATGGAAATTTACCCATTGCATACCATTGAATGAATAGCACAGCAGAAGATAACATAGATCACCACGTTTTGTACAAGAAAAACTACGTAACCATTAAGAAAGTACAAAAATTGGAAAAAAGCTATATTAATAAGCAAACATAAATAATCCATAGTAACATATGTTACAAAATAATTAGCAAGCAGCCAAAACAGTACATCCGAAAGAATTAGGATAGAAAAGACCAAATGATTGAAAAACACTCACTAACCCAATTGCCTCATGAAATGGCGTGCAACCGTTTCAGAAACCTTGCCATGGCGATGAATGTAAGCACCAAGGTCCCCACCAGCACAATACTCCAAAACAAGGTAAATCCTGTCATTGGTCTTAAACCACAACAACAAAGACACACTCATTCTTCTTTCAAAACAAGAATAATCCTACTCCTTTGAACTCAGTTCTATTCGAGATATTGTGCAATACTAAATATAGACACATCTCCAACACAAGTAAATCCCGCATTCATTCAAACAACAAGATTACAAACAAACAAAAATGTTTTTATTTTATTTTATTTATGAAGAGATAATACTATTCAAAATACTCTCATAAAAATTGTGAGAGTCTCTTCGAAGGGTGAGTCACTTCATTTCAGAATTTTGTCTCTTCCTTAGACTCAACCTTTGTTGGTACATAATTGTCAACTAACTAAAAAATCAAAACTTACCTGAATTGTCTCGAAGAGTCTAACGATGTTGGGGTGCTTGATGGTGCTAAGGATAGAAATCTCTTTGAAAAGGTGTTCCTTGACTTTGGGACTGAGTTGTCTCTGATCAATCTCCTTAATTGCAACTTCCAAACCGGAAGCTCGGTGCCTTGAACGGTATACCACGGCAAACGAACCCGACCCGATTGAAGGACCCATTATGTAATCCCCTATCACTCTAGATTCCATCGTTATCATCGTCACCACCCAAAAGTGTTTATTCAACACAATACCTATATAGAGTCATACCCACTTCGAAATCGCTCCAAAGATTCCAACTTGTGCATTTGGGTGAGGAAGATGACGCTGCCCAGTGAAATGAGAGAGTGCCAGTGGAAAAACCAACCTCTACTATCCTTTATTATTTACAAACACTTCTTTCTTCTCTTTTCAATTTTTTTTTTCTGCTCATATAAGATTTGGTTTCACAAGTTTGTTTGTTTGATTTGATTTTTTGTTTATAAGTTTTTCTGTATATATGTAAATTTGCCAAATTTGGTTGTTATGTTAACAATTTTGAAAATCTGTTTGCACAGATTATTTGTCTTTTTTACCAGTGTTATATTTTTTTAATTCACGCTACAATGAAATTTAATATGTAATTTATATAATTATTTATTTCAAACGAATAATTTGATTTCAGTTTCTGAATTTTAACTACCTACATGGGTTTTGGAGATTTTTGAGAATTTTGAGAATCAGTTTATAATTCTTTTTCTTTTAATAATATTATGTATTATCTGATAGGTTGTTTAGTTTTTTTTAAGATCCTCTCCCAATTTCAATGTGCTTTAAAATTAGTATAAATAAAACTATAGTTATTACATTTTTTTTATCAAATTGATTAAAATCATGACATATTCTCTAAAAGCATGCAATTATTTTTTATGCGGTAATTGTTAATTAGGACTACAAATATTTAATTGAATTATAATTAATTTAATACGTAACAAATAATTAAATAAGTATATTAATTGTTAATGTAATATAAATAATGATTTTTTAATAATATTAAGTATACTAATATATTAAAATAAATGCATGATTATAATAAATAAAATAAAATAAAATGTATATAAGGATGTTACATTGATTAATATTAATAATGACTTTTTTTATTATCCCCTTCCTAAATATTTTTCTTTTTTAGAGTAAAATAAATTTTAAAACATTATAACTTGAATGAACCAAAATTTAAATTAATTTTAGTATACCATGTCAATAAAAAATGTAAGTCTTTATTCAAATATACTTATTTCATAAGTTTTGTCTCTTTAATCTATTCGTATCTAATATAATAAAACATTACATTACATGGTTAAAGAAATATAATAAAATATTGATTATTAAAGAAATAAAAAAGTTTATTATCTCTTGCCCGTAAAGACCAGTTCAAATTCAATTAACAAAGATTAAACCCATATTTTTACAAGAATCAATTCATCACTAAACATATATATTTATTATTCCATTTTTTTTATTGTTTTAATGCTCAGGAAATTTAATAGTGTTATAATTTTTTTAATTAACGATAATAAAATGTACTTTATGTTTAAAGTTTATTATATCATTTAGAGGAATTAAATTCCCACCATTAATCTCTTCTTATACCCATGAATCTCAAGTCAACTTAAAACTATATCTCAGATTTTCCAAATTAACATATTATTTAAATAAATACAAGTATATATATAATTAAATATTTTAATTTTATCTGATATTTTTTCGATTATGTAAGTTATATCATGTGGTTAAAATTCTCTTTATGGCTAAACACATTAATCATAAATTCAACTAAGATTAAAAGGATTAAAAGTAATATAGTATAGAATATGAGATCATTAATCATAAAAATTGTGTTAATAGACATAAAAAATTTAACTTATTTTATAAATAGATTGATCAAAAGGTAAATATTTATCAGATTCAATATTTTTTTAATATTTTATTTAAGAACCAATAATACACCAACACTTAGTAAAAACAATGATCATAACATTAATATTTTAAATCTTAAATCCTAAATTCTAAATCCTAAACAACAAATCCTAAATTCTAGAAAAAATTGATGAATGTATATAAAGGAAGGTAGATAGCAACAACATAAGCATCAAAGTATTCTTTGGCTTGCAGGAATAGATGGAACTTATGCAGCAAATAAGCATAATACCAAACTTAGTCAATGAAAAGAAGAGTAATTGAGTCAACATTCCTTCATCAAGGTAGCAGCAGCTTCACGAAACTTCCATAACACTTTCAGATGATTAAGTCATCACCCACCAGTCAATGTCTTCTATTTTTCATACCTTTGTTATTTGTTTTGTAATTTCAATAAATGTTTCCAATTTGGACTGTTTGAGATTAGATATATCTTTAATTGTGATTCGTGAAAGAGTGAACCTATAATTATTTTAAGAAATATGTTATTATCACCAATAGTTTGATACCTGACTCATGTGTGCTGTCATTCAATCTCTCCTTTAATTTCTTTAATTTTTAGTTTCCTAAGACACATGCAAATTAAGATTAAAAAAACTAGTATATTATGTTTTCTACATCAATTGAGTTACATAAGTAGACACCTTTTTGTAGGTGAGTTTTTACTTAAAAATTTAAATTATGAAATACGTGACTAATGATTAAGTTTAAAAAGAAATAAATAAAATGAGTATTTATAAAAATAAATATTGATTATTGATTGTTAAGATGTATTTGATTTTGTTATTGTAAATATTACTTGTGATAATGGTTTGTAGTTTGAATGAATATGACATAACTTCTATAATTTCTATATACTATATTAAGATTATATTTTGATTGTTGTAGTTTCAGGTTTTTTAAATACATTAAATTTTGGGTTAATATTTTAGTAAAGTTTATTGAACAACTTACGTCAACTTTCGACCATACAAATGCATTGTCATAAGTTTCATTTCATAATATTATTAACTCTAATTTCTCTGTTTTGGATTGTAGTTGTTTAGGGCTTAGGATTTAATAATATTTAGAATATTTCATAATATTTAAGTAAAATAAATTTTATCGATTTTATAAAATTAAATTAAATATAAAAATTATTTATTAATATATTACTTGCAGTACTGGTTGACATAGATTTTGAAATTGATGAGTGACATATTTTTGGAATCACCTATTGCGAAATAAAAAAAAAAAGGGTGAAATGATATTTTAATGAATGTAGGGTGTAGGAAAAAAAAAAATGCAGGTACAAGTGTTTCTTCGGCCAACGATAACCTTAGTAACCTAAGCAATTCAAATTTATTATTTCAATATCACTGATTTTCATTTCAAAATAGAATTTGATGAAAAACTATTGAGAAGTTTATGAAAGAAATATTAAAGATATAATAATTATTAAATTATACATAATTATTGTATTTATTGTACGATATTGTATGCAATTAATTTAATAATGATAGAATCTCATTATTAGTGGATCTCTACCTAATGAGCTTATAATTTGGAGATAAAAATTTTCGGTACATTTGTATATATTTAGTGTACATGAAGTCATGTCATATAATACACACAAGAGAATAAAGAGATTTTCATTTTTTAAGCACCGTAACCTGAATAAATACATAGGAATTGGAAGATTGAAAGATTATGTAATTCAGAATTTTATATTGTTTAATTTATTTATTAATTTATTTATAAACAAAAATTATGTGTATTATTATTTAGTTATTATTAATTTTTATTTATTTATTTTTATTAGTTATTATGTAATATTTATTTTATTTATTTTTATTTCATTTATGTATAATTATATAATCATTTAGATATTGTAATATTTTTTAGAGGTACATGTCTCGTTCTTAAAACATTCTCCTATATAAAACGCACTTATACAAATCCTTTTTTTAGTGCACTTTTTTTTTTATAAAGTTTTCGTGTTAGGCATCACTATGCAACTTGACATCTCAGCTGACACCTCAAGTAACAACAATCATCTGCCATCACATAAAAAAATATTATTAAAAAAAGAAAATACAAAAATATGGGGACTAGACCAAAATCCATATGTTAACACAAACAATACATAGGTAGATTATACCTATTCATAAAGACTCATGTAGGTAATGCTGAATTTACCTATGGATTAAAACCCGTTGGTAAAAATCCGTAGATAATACTATTTTTTTTAGTGTGATAGCGTGGATGGATGGAGAGGAAAATCCCTCATCTGAATTTAACCAAGGTAGTCTTCTTTTGATTTATTACCTTACCATTACCATTCTCAGCTGATATAGGTGATATTACCTTAGTACATTCGAAAATAATCTAGATGCAAATAATGTCCACTGGAACAAGTTTAGTTTTAATTATACTTATTTTGTATGATATGTGACGGCAACTTTGATGATGAAGGAAGTATGAATATGAATATGGACATAACTTCTGAAGATAGAGTGTATGATACACTAATCATAAGATTCTATCATTATTAAATTAATTGCATATAATTGCGTACAATATCGTATAATAATTACATAGTTACGTATAATTTGATAATTATTATTTCCTTAATACTTTCTTCATCATCATGTTAACACTTTCATCTTTCATCGTCGTCGATGCTACCACTTTCATCATCGTCGATGCTACCACTATCTTCATCGTCGTCGATGCTACTACTTTCTTCGTCGTCGGCAATGCTAACGCTTTTTTCATCGTTGGTCGCAATAAAGATTCTAAAGATCACTTGCATAAATAAGAAGAGACCAGTAACATGATTGCTATGCATCATTATTATCTTCAAAATTTGTCGCAAGATACTCTACTTGATCTTCATTCTATTTGCGCTTTTATTGCTCTGATGTTTTTGGATACCCAAGTTCCTTGAGACTGCCATATTTTTTTCAACTCTCACTCAGTGCAGGTGCCTGTGCCGAGGCGGAAACTGAAGCCATAGAATAAAATTTCTTTCCTACCATAATAAAAGTGCGCCGAAAGAAAAGAGGATCCGTATAAGTTTTCAAAATCAGAGCGTTTTATGTAGGAAAATGTTTTAAGAACTAACCTTGTACGCAATTGTGCACGAGTATTCTATAAAAAAAATTATAATATCTAAATGACTATATAATTATACATAAATGAAATAAAAATAAATAAAATAAATATTACATAATAAATAATAAATAACTAATAAAAATAAATAAATAATAATTAATAATAACTAAAGAATAATACACACATAATTTTTGTTTATAAATAAATTAAACAATATAAAATTTCGAATTACATACTCTTCCTATTCTTATGTACACCAACCAATGAAACATTGAGAAATGACGGAAGCACATAAAGCCACATTCCGATGAAATACTTGAACAATTTATTTTTTTTACGTGTATTATTTATCTTTATGCCTTGTTTATATTAGTATGTTGAGTTTATTTTTTATTTATTTATTTGTATACACTGATGTTTATTTATTATATAATGATATTTGATTTATTTATTTTATTGAAAGAGTGTATTTTGTGATTCCAAAAAGTTATTCACTCATACTTATTTAGTTATTACATTGATTATATTATTACATTATTATACGAGTTAATTTTTTTGAAAAAAAGAAAATGTCATTTCTTCATCTATTTTCAAATTTCTTAGACAATTTTTTTTTTTTTTGGTATTTGACATTTTAATTTTAATTTTATTTTTTATTACAGTTTACAAATTGTTCATAAAGAATAAAAAATTGAAAAGTAACGAATTGAAATTAAATATATTACATAAATAATTCAATATAAGATTACATAAGTTTACAATGTAAGTAGTACACAAATTATAAGTTAAAGAAAATAAATTAATTAATTTTCTCTATAACATGTCCATTACAATAATTTGAACTAATTCTGTAAATTCGAATCTTGTCCACCAATTTCCTGTTGTAGGTCCATCTCCAAAAATATCTTGCAAATGACTATAATTAAAAGGTTGAAATTATGTAAAAAAAGTATAATTTATTACATTATATGAAGTACAGTTAATGTAAAACTGATAAACAAAATGTGTGTTTCTTAACAAAAATATGTTTTCGGTGGAAGGCACATTGCATTAAATTTTGTCACCACCTTGTATGATATAAATTATGTCACCACCTTGTGTGTCAAGTCTAAGAATTTCTTTAGCCGTGGACGCCATGAAAGTGAATAATGAAGAGAGCAGAAAAAAGCAAGTAGGAAAGAAAGTAGGATTCTGAATAATAAAAAATCGAACTATGTTACCTATTTATAGCCAAATATGACTCAGGACTCTGGTGTTTCTATGTGCCTCAAACAACATGTCCTTTCAGTTGAAATAGAGTATTAAATAATAATAAAAAGAAATTAGAGAATTAATAATTAACAATTAATTATCATTAAAAATGATAATAAATGAATAATAAATAAATTAAACAATTAAATAATATTTTTGAAAAGAATGTAATAAATTTTTTAATTTAATTAAAATTTATTTAAATTTCAATTACGTAAGAATTTTTTTTTGGAATCCCAATTGTTTAACGTTGGGACGAAATGATTACTTCCTGCTCTAAATACCTAAGAAATCTACATATGAAAAAGAAATGAATATGTTAAAAACAATGTATAACAAATAGAGAACGGGACCACAATTTATGCGAAAAAGAAAAAGAAAAGTAGTGAATTAATTGCTCAGATATTTAATGAATGCGTGTATCGATAAACATAACGTTTGTCAATGATGATAACGGGTCATAGGAGATGTTAATTATATCTTTCGTATCAACAAAATTGAAAAAGAATAAGAAATAGAGAACCAAGACAATGGAAGATGAATGATTTAGTTCTTGAAGTGAATGAGTAAATAAAAAATGGACAAAATAGATAAATGCAAGACACATAAATAAAGTGTAAACAAATAGTAAAAAAATTAACAAAATCGTGACAAAAGATAGAAGTAAAAAACAGTGAAAAAAAAAGCCTAAAAAAACTGCATCAATTGCAAAAGAGAGTAAGAAACACAAAACTGAAAATATGTAAAAATGGAGAAAACGAATAAAAAAAACCAACAAATATTAATTTGCAATTAAATATTTTATGCTATTTATTTTGAAATTACGGTATTTAATTATTTATAATTAAATATAATTTAGATAATTTATTATTATAATTTAAACAAATATTTAATTAGTTTAACTAATTAATTAATTTTTAAAATTGTGTATTTAATTATTTATAATTAAATATAATTTTGATAATTTATTCTTGTATTTTAAATAAATATTTAATTAGTTTAATAGTTAATTAATTTGTTATTGTAATTTAAACAAATATTTAATATTAATAGAATAAAATTGAAAAACAATAAAAAAAATTAAAAAACCAAAGAAAAATGAAAAAAAAAAATCTTTCATCCCTAAATTTGATTCAGATATAACTTTTTTAAAATAATGTCAAACTAGCTAACAAACATTAGTTCTTTCTGAAAAGGAAAGAAGCACCTTCAATATGTTAAAAAAATAATATTATTAAAAAATAATAACTTAAAAACACATAACCTAATTCAATATTATTAATTAATATATATTACAAAAGAGTTGAAAAGACTATGCTTGGGGTATAGGACGACAAAGTCAGAAGACTTGTGTGA
>Ga0123342_1001553_pt1 | contig 38687 bp, 19 predicted proteins | sample Turbeawhitnodule_FD_89960 | JGI IMG/M metagenome (GOLD analysis project Ga0123342, IMG submission 89960) | Root nodule microbial communities of legume samples collected from Mexico - Turtle bean Mexico white nodule | ecosystem: Host-associated > Plants > Roots > Nodule | place: Mexico: Nepantla...
GGATCCAATGCAAAATTTTATTCAATTCAGGTTGAGTCAGGCATCTGTTTCGGTTAATGATGTTTGGGGGGCAATTTGGGTTGGAATTGTGAGTGAAATTTGGAAGCATAGGAACTCGGTCGTTTTTAATGGAGGAGTGGCGGATGTGTTAGAAGTTTTTGCCTCAACACAAGTAAAGGTGTGGTCTTGGATTGCTGCAAAATCCCGCGAAGTTTATTTTTCCTATCCCTGTTGGGTTTTGGATGCTTTGGCCTGTATACGGCTGATTCGGTAAAGCTAGTTAGCGCTTGGTTTGGTTGGTCTTTTGACCGACGATTTTGAATGTCGAGTTAGGAGTTAAATTGTATGTGTGTTTGTAAAAGGGTTGGACCACCCCTGAAGTGGTTCTCATTTATTGATTTTTTATTACTGATAAAAAAAAATTACTAAATTAGATATTGTTTTATAGATTGAAAAATTATTGATATCTAGTTTATAAATTTACAAACTAATCTCTAAATTTGTATCTAATTAGTTAATTGGTATCTAATTAACTATCAATGATTTAACTACCAATCTTAAAATCTAAAGTAATTGGTAGTTAATTAGATACCCATTTAGAAATTAATTTAGAAATTTTATTAATAATAAAAACTACTTTAAATACCAGTAATTCTTTTTGTCTCTAAAATAATATCTAATTTAGTCATGGCTAATTATTTTTTCTTTAAAATTAATTTCTATTTAATAATTTTCTTTAAAAATAATCATTAATTTTATTTTGTTTGTATAATTTAAAACTAGTATAAAATAACTATAACTAATTTAGTACAAAATATCAAACATCAACTAACAAAATAGATTAATTTAAGTTCACAATTCAATTAAATAAATAATTACATATAATTTATTTTAAAACTAATTTATTATGAAAAATTCATTTAACATTTAGTAAAATTATAAAAAGAAATAGAAATGAAATTACAAGCGTCCAAGTAAATTTTAATTATTTAGAATAAAGAAAAATGTTAACAAAGTAAATTATTTAATAAAAAAAAATGATCTTCTTTTATATTAAATAATCAATATATTACTTAATTAGTATAAAATTATAATAAGAAGTTATGTTTCCATTCATTCACTTTAGTATGATTTAGTTATTTCAAAAATATTTTTATGATATATTTTATTATAATAATAAGTTTTTGTAAAAATTCATTTACTAACATACTCATTAATATTATTATTGACATTTTGTATGATTTATTAGTTAATTTTTAAATGGATTCATTAATATTACCGGCGTTTTCTTGTTATATTAGTTAGATTACTGATGAAACCCACGAATCCTTGGAGTGTGTAATATTTCCACTAATTTTCAAAAAAAAAATCCGTTATTAATGCATTTAAGCTTTTACTTATTACTAAAATCATCAATAGATATATCCGTTGCTATAAATGTACCGACAGAACCTTATTTCTCGATAAATTTCTATCAATAAATTAACATTTTCTTGAAACATCTTTATAGAACGTCAAATTGAAATTTTCCAACTAGAATAAAAGAACAAGTGTTTGATAATGAATATAGAAACTCGAATTTACACCTACGTTTAAATTTAGTCGAGTTATTATTATTCATAAAATACAATATATATGCTAATCTTAAACTCATTTTCCTTACAATTATGCATTTTTTAAATGTCTTAGTTTTTTATAATTAAATTTGCAGCAAAATAGCTAATAAATTATTTAGTATAATTTAGACTATTACATATTCTTTTATTATTTTCCCTAACGAAGGTCATTAACTGTGGTCTCAAGTTACTTTCTGGGTCTCTCGTGAGTGCATTAATGGAGTGTTGGTGGGGACCTTTGAGTGAGTCTCTCCTTCAGTTCTAAATTCCATATATTCTGGGACCATATTTTGATAATTGCAATGATTTCTTGTGCAAGATGCAATTGCATGATTAGTGTGCCAACTCATTTAACTCTTCCAATGTTTCTCTATAAAAAATGTATCCTAATCATAGATGTTCTATGTAAGGAACAACAAGGTGTGTGATTACAACTCCTATAACAAACAAAAGATATTTTTTGTAAGATTTAGTTTTATGTGACAAACAAGAGGATCAAAATATATGATTTAAAAAAAATATAGATGTTTGTAAATATGTGGAAATAGATTATATATGTTTGTGATAATTTTAAATCCTTGGCATGCATAACTTTTACAATTTGTAATTGCTAGAAAACTAAACAAGCTTGAATATGATTTTATAGTGAGGTATGGAATAGGTAAGTTTTGATTTTGGTATTGATAATTTTCTTTATTTATAGTTTTTTAAAAATTTAAAATTAGTACTTTTATGTTTAATATTACATGAAACTTATGAAGTATTTTTGTGTTAAAAAAAGTTTAAATAATCACCTTAAGTGTTATTGTTTTAATATAATGTATGTATGTATGTATTATGTAGAAAAACTCTTGAAATTTATAAAATAAATGTTGTTATTTTATTTTGAAATAAATATTAGAACTAAAAATAGTAATTTAAAGCTTTGAAGCAATAAAATTAAAAATAATTTATATAAAATAAACTAAAATTCATATATTTTACAAGGAGTTTTATTTAGATTTAATTGATGAGAAACACGAAAAACAAAATTGACCAAAACAAAAACTTGTTATGCTAAAAATATATTTAAAAAAATAATCATTACACAATTGGTTTTTTATTTTTAACTTTCCAAAAGTTAAATTACCACAAAACGTCAGATTTTTTTAATATACGCTATCTTAAATTAAAGATAAGAATATTATTAAGTAAAAAAGTTAAAATAGAAAACCATTTATAACTTATTGTTCCATGATGACTAATAAATAGTTATTCTTATTTATTTCCAAAAGAGTGTCAGCAACAAATATTTTATTATCTTAATTCCACCCATTTGATTGAGACATATATTAAGAAATAATAATAGTAATAATAAATACATAACACATTTAAAAAGTTTAAACCCTCTAAAATAAGAAGTACACATGATAAAATACAAAACTATAGTTATTTACTGAAAAACAACATATTATCATAATAAAACAACCTATAAAGTGATTTTATAGAAAGTAAGATTATTTTAAAAATCATGAAGAAAAAATCATAAAGCTTGGGAGAAATTTATCTGCATTACCTCTTCCTGATGTATTACTGTCTTTCTCTGTCTGCTGTCTATGCAATCAATAAATTCACACAGCACACACCACACCACACCACCTCCCTCCCTCTTTCTTAACTCCATCACTTCATTCCCTTCTCTTCTCTCATCAACCTTGCCAACAAAGGTGATCAATGTATTTCCACCATTTCTATCTTCCTTTCTTTTCCCACTTTTTCAATCATTCAGTTCTTCTTCTCTTCCTAATTGCTTCCATCTAACACTTTATTGTATCTACTCTATCAACTTCTTTGCTTTCTTTTCGAGACAAAACCACCAATGCGGATGCAGGATCTGCATGTTCACTTTCTCTGCCTTCACACACTTCATTTCAACTTAACTCAGACAATTAAAAAGAAAAATCATTTTTTTTTCTCTTTTTTTTTTACTTTACTTTGTGTCTTTGATTCCTAGCTCTGAGCTGGGCTATTCATACTTCGCTTGCAACAAATTCTGCTGTGTTGTTGTAGATATTATTGTAATAAATTGTATAATTTTGGGGTGATTTTGATCCTTGTTGAATTGTTCACTAAGTCATTTCTCGGTCTCCTATTGCGACATTTGTTGTTTTCTTTTGCTTGTTATTATGATATTAACGTAGGGTTTACTTGATTGTTCTCTCTGTGATTCTTGGTTGACGAGATCATGTCATACCTTTATTTCGTCCTTTTCTGCTTTTACGTTATTCACTTTATCTCTTGTATTTCTCTGCTCAGGCAAACCAGAGTTTGTTTGTACTGCTTTTCCTGCTTTACTCTCTCTCTCTCTTTCTCTCTCTTAAGATCTTTTACCAAGTTTTCTGCTCTACCTGGTTGCAGAGGAGAAGCCGGAAAAAGGCTTAGAAAAGCAGAGTTTGTAACTACATACGCTTTTGGTCACGGAAAGTTATTCCCATTCAGCTGTTGATCTCATTCAGGTTAGTTAATCAAGTATGTTTGGCTAATTCTATACCTGTATTTTTCTCATTTCTTCATCATACAGTTAGATGTTTTTCACCTCTTTGAGGAAAATTGAATAAAATATCAAAAGGGTGTTTTGGTTTTCAATTGGAAACTCCATGGTCTTGATATATACTTGATCCTGAATTCTATAAAGATACAAATTCTAGGAAAAGGCAAGGTAGAGATTGTGGTGCTCTACCCGTTTGAAATTTGAAGATAGATTGGAGTAGGAGCGGTCTGGTGTGTTCACTGTCTTAGTTTACTTCAAAAAAAATTTATATCACAGTTTTTTTATTTAATTATTTCAATCTCTTCATTTCGATGCCGTCAATGTGAATCCTGACGAAACACAAATGTCCGGACAGAATTTTAGTATATTCAATTACTTGTTCACATGTTAGGATTTTTATATGCCTATTTGTTCGGGTTTTTGAGTCTTTCCTTCGTTTTGTTTTTTAATTCTTTACATGCAACAAGGGCTTGATTCTTTCAAAATCATATATTAGCGATAAAAATTAATTTGTCTTCTTTTGTTCAGCTGGTTTCACTATCCATTTGTTTAGCTTCCGGCAAATTGTGCTTTTGACCAAGTACCAAAGACCTCGGTTTTCAACTTCAAGGTTTATACTGTCTAACACTTCTATATGTTAGAGAATCTTTGGAGTGAGGACGGTTTACTCAGTTGACTAAAGTTGGAATCTGAGTTTGATATGAGATCTATAGTGAAAAGGGAAGGAACTTGACATTATTTTCACCTGATGTCTTCATTCTTGAACTGAGCAAATGGGCTGTTGTGTTTCAACAAGTAGTCAGAGTACTCGTACTACCAGGAGCACTGGAGACACAAACGTTCCGACGTGTCTAGAAATAGGATTCTGTGGTCAAAAGAGTGTGAGGAGAACATCCTCTGATCATGTGGTCTATCTGCACCAATTACCATCCTTACCCAACAGAATTTTCACCAATGGAAAGAGCAGATCTTCTTGCATATTTACACAGCAGGGTCGTAAGGGTATTAATCAGGACGCCATGATTGTATGGGAAGTAAGTATGCACATCTTATAGTGTTGAGGATGTATTCTTCTCATTGACTAAAGGATGATCTAGTTAATTTAAGAAGTTGACATTCATGGTTTGGACCTTTATTTCTGTAGGATTTCATTTCGGAAGATGTGACCTTTTGTGGTGTCTTTGATGGCCATGGTCCACACGGTCACCTTGTTGCACGCAAAGTCCGGGAAGCCTTGCCACTCAAACTGCTTTCATTTTTGCATTCCTCCGAATCAGGGCAAAATGGTTCAGGTAAAACTTGTTTCAGAGGCAGCATGAAGCCTGAAAATGGAGAGTCTGAGAAAGATGTTACTGCTGAAGATAAACTGAGTTCTATGTGGAGAGAAGCTTTCATGAAGGCATACAAGGCTATGGATAAAGAGCTGAGGTCTCATCCAAATTTGGACTGCTTTTGTAGTGGGAGCACAGCTGTCACTGTAGTGAAACAGGTATATCAACTAGCAGCATCTATCCTCAAGTTTCCTTTTCATTTTGCACATCTTTTATTTTCTTCATTTTCCAGGGTTCAAATTTATTCATGGGCAATATTGGGGATTCCCGAGCAATCATGGGATCCAAGGACAGCAATGACGTCATGGTGGCAATTCAGTTGACCATTGATTTGAAGCCTGATTTGCCAAGTGTGTTATATACCTTGATCATTCATCCTATCTATTTCCAATCTGTGTTTTTGCTGAATGTAAACATGTTCAATTTTGATGCAAATTCATATAGGAGAAGCAGAAAGAATCAAACGATGCAAGGGTAGGGTGTTTGCATTACAAGATGAGCCAGAAGTTCATAGGGTATGGTTGCCTTTTGATGATGCACCAGGATTAGCAATGGCTCGAGCATTTGGCGATTTTTGCTTGAAGGAATACGGTGTGATTTCTATACCTGATTTTTCTCATCGGTTACTAACAGACAAAGATCAGTTCATTGTTCTTGCCTCGGATGGGGTAAGAATTTTCAATTTCGTATTTAGTTTTATTTGTTCATTCATCTTTTTTATACTATAGAATATTGTTTCATTAATTTTTCTATGAATGTAATGTCAAAAGAAATGTTAAAATATGTTCCACAAGTGAAGTTCATCACAACTGAAAATATGCTGCAAGTTTGCAACTCTTTTCAAATGGCATGGTGTTTCTTGTTTAGGTCTGTGTGAAAGGCATCAGAATTGTCAAGTAACTTTAAACTGTGTAGAACCTATTGTTTTCTCTACATACTAATTCTGTCGTTTGTAAACAGGAAAAACATGTAGCCGTTAAGATAATTAAACATCCAGCAGTGGTATTGTAAGTCTAATATAATAGAAGTGAACTGCATTGTGCAAGATATGGTAATAAGAAAAAGGCTTATAGTACATTCTCACTTTTGATGAAGATACAGTATGCATTGCTGAAGTGGAGTTTGCATAGTCTGCAAAATCGTCTATCCCATTCCTACCATATATAATATAATACTTTCACCACTGGACAAAATTGTACATATTGCAATTGTTAGAGCACTCTATTATTGATTCCCTGCTTTCCTGTGGCTGTTGACTTTTCTATAATAGTTAACTTTAGAGCATCTGGTTTGCTTTATTTTGATGCTACGATCCACCTTTCAGAAAATTAATGCTAGGTTTGAAAACTCATATTTTCCTGAGCCCTGATAACTATATCTCATTGTTTTATGTAGATCTGGGATGTCTTAAGCAATGAAGAGGTGGTTGGGATAGTATCTTCAGCACCAACTCGATCATCAGCAGCAAGGCTTCTGGTGGATTCGGCGGCTCGAGAGTGGAAACTTAAATATCCTACTTCAAAAGTGGATGACTGTGCTGTTGTGTGCCTATTTCTGGATGGAAAAATGGATTCAGAATCTGATTGTGATGAGCAATGCTTCTCTTCTGCTATCATCCCGAGCAACCATTCAGTTAATCTGGTTGAGACAGATGATGGTCAAAAGTCTGAGCCAACTTTGCAAAGGAACTTTACTGTGAGATCCTCAGAAGAACATGGCCCCTACGGAGGAAGAGGAGGAGTATCTGTTGATGTTGTTGAAGATGGAACATCAGGGCCTGAAGATCAAAACTGGTTAGGTTTGGAGGGTGTGACACGAGTAAATTCACTGGTTCAACTTCCTAGATTTTCTGAGGAAAAGCCAAACTGTTGAGTTATGTTTGTTTGGTGGGTTTGTAATGCATGTTGCTACTAAGTGAATTCAACAAAGAAATTCTCTCTATGGATTAATAAGAAAATGATGCTTAATTAAGGTCACCAAAAAATGGATTCAGCATCTAGTATTACTAAATATCAAACATGAATGCCACAGTCCACAAGCCAGCAAGTGTGGTTTGAAAGTGACATTCCTATTTCGCATACAAACGAACTCGATCTATGAAATTTGAAGGCCACGGCTACTGCAAAGAATACTCTGTTATAATCCATCGTTAAAGAATTTTTCAAGCTCAAGCATGCTATGTTGAGAGTTCATTTCAAAACTTTTGTTACTTTTCATTTATATATATATATATATATATATATATATATATATATATATTAAACCACTTCTCATTACTACTTAGGATATGTTGGAGGGTTTATTTATGATTTATCTTTATATTTTTTTAAGGCATAAACACTTATAGTGTTTAGAACAATTTTTAAAAATATTGTATGGAATCTCTATAAGGATTTTTTTTTAAATTTATTTTACTAACTTTTCCTTGTAATCTTTTTAAAATAACTAGTCTGAAATCTATATGAAAATAATTTATCAATTTTTTTAATGATAAAAGTAATTTATCTACATAATAAGTACTATTAGTGATAATAAAAAAAGATAAAAAAAGATGATGTCACCCTCGCATTCACTTATTTGGAAATAGTCCTTAAAATTAATAGTGAACTCGTGAACCTCCCTCGAGTTCAGTTTTAATCACACCACTGTGGTAGTTGTATTGAGGTCGTGTTACTACTTCATTTAATTTTAATGATATTTCTAATCAAAGTCGTGCAACCATAAAACAATTGGCAAATGCTTCCTACACCCAATATTTTTAACATATTTTTAACATGCACTTAACATAATTTTTTTAATTTCCAAAAATGCCCTTAATTCTGGAAATAAAAATCCGAAATAGAAAATAATATATTCCAAAAAAATAAATCCGAAAATGGTTATTGAGTTTCAGAAATAAAAATCTGGAAACAAAAATTAAAATTTTATTTCGGAAAAAAAATTCGGAATTGAAAAATAATACATTCCAGAAAAAAAAATCCAGAAAAAAAATTATTGTATTTTGGAAATGAAAATCTGAAAACAAAAATGAAAAACCCATTCCAGATAAAAAAAATCCATAATATAAAATTTCGTTTCAAAAAAAAAATTCAGAACACATATTTTGAATTTTTTTTAGGACAGTTTCGTCTTTTCCGTTAAATATGGATGCAGTAATATAGCAATTGCCAAAGCAATTTTACATAAAATATTTTCAAATAAAATCGTGCCAACAAGACACGATTTATTTAAATATATAAATAATTTTTTACCTATTATCATAATATAATAAATAAATTGCACCGTTTTATTAAAAAAAACTATATTTTTCTAGGGTGATGATACACAAATACCCCAATTTCTACTAAACATATCAATACCAATAATATGACATTTTTATTTTAAAATATGAAATAATTTCAGATGAATCAACTAGAAAATCAAAATCTTATATTTTCTTTATTAGGTGTTAGAAAGGGTAGAAAAATTGATTGGTAATATTTATGTATATATTATGTAATATGATTGTTAATATTTATGTATATATTATGTAATTACATAATTCCGAATTTTGAGCATTCTCGTATTCATATATATATATATATATATTTATTAGAATTTTCATTAATTTTTAATATTATATTTGATTTTTACTTACATGGATCTTGATCGAATGTTCAATATATGAAATTGATTTTAACACTTTATTGTATATAATCACATAATGCAACTAAATATACACTTTATTGTATGTAATCACATAATTCAACTACTAAGTAGGTTTGGGATATCTAAGTATCTTATGTAGGTGTAATTTATATAGGGATGAAATCCTCTTGATTCATAATGAATCTTTAGGCTCAAGTCTTTGTAGGCATGTGAAGAGTCTAAAGAAAGAAAAAAAAATATTTTTATTGATATTTTCCTGATTCTTCGTATATTGTCGTTTTGGGCTCAAGAAATGAAAAATGACCAAGAGTTTTAAGAAAGAAAATTCATGTGCTTTTGCTAATATCAACTTGGTTCTATTTGTCCATTAGCCTTCGAGTTTGAGGGAGGACAAGTGACAATGAATCATCATGATGGTGCATATTGAGGTATGTGTTTTGACAATATTAACGAAAATTGCATAAAAGAGATGTGTCGTTTTAGAGAGTTAAAATGTTTTGGCTTTATGATCGTGTCATATGATCGATCTAACAATTGGAAATAGTTGTGAAACTTAGGATGGTTGTTCATATTTGTTTAGAAATATCATGTTAGTCAAAGTGCAATAGGGTCCTCTTACCATTTCTCTTTGTTTTATAAGTGCCTAGATTTCTTTGTAATAATGTGCTTTTGTTAGGTAATCATGTCTTTGTCCATAGTTAAGAGGAGGTGTTGGGTGTAGATGTTGTTGTCTAAGGTAGAGGGCATTGGGAATCATGTTAACAAGTGTGGTTCTAATGGTGATTATGGATCGAGATGCCCTTTGCTTTAAGCCGTGGTGGTGACATCAATGAGTCATCCAGTTGAGAGAATGACAACAAGGTTACAAAGGAATTGGCTATTGAGAAGGTAGAGAGTAAGTGATCATTTGTATTGGATGTGTTTGCTAATAACATATGTACATTAGAAAGTTAAGCCGATGACAACATCTTTGTTACCGATAAATGTTGTGTTATCGACATGTTTGTCATGGTTAAGAGGATTCCTTTGAGGACTTCTTTTTATAGTACACATGTGATGGCTCTTTTTTATGGTAAGTATACCGATTCATAAGTAATAATTTGTTCCTAATGACGGACATCGAACCTATAAGGAATAGTTATTTAAAATTTTAATCATAGTATTCACTAAGTAAAAGAATATGTACAATAATTTTTTTGATTTGAGATTGACAATAATTTGCATGAAAATTAAATAAAAACAAAGTAATAAGTAAAAGATTTCAATTAAAAAAATTGGTAATGGGCTTGGGTTAAGTGACATCTATATTCATAGTATATTTATATGATCCATCTCTCCTTAAATCCTTGAAATAACACAAATTTGGGAATAAATCAATCTTATTAATCTCATAATCCAAAAATATTTAAAAAGGTTAAAATTCCTAAATTAGAGGTTGAAATATTATCAATTAAAGTCCATAAGTGCCTATCTTTTTGTATGAAATATTACTGAATTATGACACTTATCAACTTCCCCAATCTAGAATTTTGTTTGTCTCAAGAAAAGAAAATGAATATAAATAAATCATATTTGAGTTTAAATTGCAAAACAACTTTATTTACTAAACAACGAATTAAATTAGAAACTTATGGTGCTTCCGGTTGAAGAAGAGTTTTGATGACTCCAAATCTTCCACATGATAAATAACTCATAATTCATATTAAACACTAATATATCATTCAATCATATAGAAATTTAGATTCTTAAAGCAACTATAAATTATATATAAAAAAAAGATAACACAAATACATAAAATAAATGTTTGTAAAATTAAAAAATTCATACAAATAAAATTAAAGTAATAAACAATCATTAGCTTTAGCAATAAACAATAAGCAATAAAGTTTTAGCTTTAGTGAAAATAATTTAGCTTGAGCAAAAAAGGTCTCGCTTGAGAGAAAATTGCTTCACTTGAGCAAAAATAAGGTCAAGACCAGGTTCAATTCCAATACTATTTTCGCTTGAGCATAAATCCTTTCACTTGAGAGAAAATAGACCCGAGAGCAAGATTTCTACTCCATTTTTACTTGAACAAAAATCAATGTTGCTATAGAAAAAATGGACCTGAGAGCAAAGTAAATTTTCCAGTGGTATTTTCGTTTGAGCAAAAATATTAGAAGAAAAATATGCATTCAAGTTTTTTAAATAGGATTTGACTCAAATTCAAACTCAAACAACCAACTTTCATTATTGTTTAAACTTTAAACAATTCATAAGTAGCTCAACAACGTGCAATAACCTTTTCAACATCAGAAACAACATTTAAATACCAAACTATCAAAATCTATTATCCTTGTACTTTCAAAAGATATAGATTCAAACAATTTCCATCATATGCCATCCCTCTAAGAGAATTTTGGAATTTGTGATCATGTCATTTTAATATCCACATCCTCTAACCTAGAGTTCTATTGAAAGATAAATCTTCCCTTACCAATTAGAAATATGAATACTAACAAAGAGCCCAAACTCCTAAAGAAAGAAGGAATAAGCTAACTTGCACCAAAGAGTCTCAATCAATAATCTGAATATATCACTATGACCCTAAACTAGCAAAGAAAAATTCTAGAGCTGTAGACACTACATGCAAAGCACGTCTACCCAAATAATTAGGAAAACTGAAATTGACTCAAAGAAAAAAGAAAACTGAGGAAAAAAAAAGTTTTTCTAAAAAGATAATAATTATTTTAAAATAAAATCTAAATAACTTATTTTTTTACTTATATAAATTTTTCACTCTAATAATAGAATATTCAACTATATTTTAATTATATAACATTAACTCTACATTAATCAATTCCCTCAAATGTTTAACTATTATGATTTGAATGGCTAATTTGGTTTATCTAATGCTCACCCCTTTTCAGCCACTAAATATAACTTTTGAACGGGACGAAATTTAGATTAATTTATTAAGTGTGTTTAGTATTATTTTTAGTCGAAATTGTATTTTAATATCGACTTTGTAAAGGTTTCAGTCAAATACATCAACACAAAATATTAAATTAAAACTATAATTTTAATTAAAAACCTCAACATCACATATATATATATATATATATATATATATATATATAGACTTATGACAATTTCATGAAATCCAATATAAATATAACATGTATGCGAATAATTTGAATATATCTTTGTATAAATGGAAAATACTTAAATTGATTAGGAATAAATATATGTATATTTGTTTTTTTTATATTCATATTTAGTTTAAATTATTGAAATTTATATTTGATAGTCTATTTTGAATATTTGGTAATTATTACTTATTCTGTAGTGGTATTTGGTATTGAGAAGAAGAAAATTTGTTTTTTTCAACATTAAATTTTTTATAATATCTTTTTAAGATATTTAATATATTGTTTGAATAAATAGTTGGTCAAGTGTAAATACGGCTAAATCTCTTATTTCATGAGAATAAATATGTAATATCTAACACTATGTTTATGGGGGAGGGAAGTGGGTAGATTTGTTAGGATTTAAGAAGATGTATGAGGTTATTTGGATTGATGAAGGTTAAAGTCGGTTTGTGAGGATGATTTATTGAAGTTTACTAGTGACACTACAAGAAAATCATGAAATAAAAACCAATTTTTAGAGACAAAAAATAATTAGTTGCTATAGTGACTAAATTAGAGACCATTTTAGAAACTAAAATAATTTTAGTTTCTAAATTAGTTTATATTATTGTTAAATAGTTTCTAAATTGGTGTCTAATTAGCAACCAAAGTTTTCACCCCCAACAAACAAGACAATTTGGCTCACTAACAAAAACACAAAAATCGATTATATGAAGAATACAACAACACTGAGGATCGATGCTCTCTTTCAGCACAACCTAGGTCAAAATCGATTCTCAATATATTACAACGTAGTAGAGAATCGATACTCATTGCATGTAGAAACAAAAGTGCAAAATCGATTTTGGCCAAGAACAAAATAAAGAAAATTAATTTTTCTACTTAAAACATTGCATGCAAAATTGATTTGAGTCACATTGGCTCAATGTCACAAAAGAAGTAAATGCGTAGTAAGTGTAGGGAGGAGTTGTGAGTAAATATATTGAAGCTTAGGTGACACTCTCTACAATTTGTCCATATCACAGAGGACCCACAAATGAAGTGTACAAACACCTAAGGTAAGACCCACAAAAAGAGAGCATTCAAAACTCACTCAACACATTGACAGAGTTTCTTTTCTATTCAAAATTCAATGTCCATTACAGTTTGATGCCACCATTGCATGGCATAGTCTAAAAACTCTAGGGAAGTTAACTTAACCTTTTGGTCCTTTTCGACCTCATACACATTTGTTCTACCTTACCTTCCCATCTTGAATACAAGTTAGGGTGACTTTTCCCACTAAAACTAGGTAACTTTACAAAAGGAAAATAAGGCTTTGGTGGTTGTGGTTGGTGTTGGTGGTGCCTAGTTTCCACATTTTGCACTCTCCATTCTTCTTCTTCTTCTTCTTCTTCTTCTTCATTCCTATAATGCATATGATACATTGTAGTGCATCTAGGTCCCCGCCTCCTTTCTCTAGCTAGCCTCTCTTGAGTATCTTCTAGCCTTTGCATTCTTTTCACTAGTTGCCTTATTTCCTCTTCTTTGTGGACCAAGCTCGTCTTGGCATTCGCAAGCTCCCCCAAAGATGTGCCTTTCGAGGAGATTGTGGTTTTGAAGACTCTTTCGAAGACAAATGAGCCATGATTTTGCACAAAAGAAAGCAAATAATTAGTGAAAATAACAATTTAATGCACTCACTCACGTGTTTCACTCAGCTATTTGGTAAAGGATGGAAAAATTTTAACTTCACTCAAGGAAGATTTAAACTCCAAAAGGTCTACACTTGATAACAACACTTCAAGTGAAAGAGGTCAAAGCTCTTAACACTTGCTCACCAAAGAACCCCCAACAAAACTTAAGAAAGATTTGAAACAAGCAAGAAAATTTAAGAGAAAGAAAGCTAAAGCAAATTAGAATTTAGATGATGACAAAACTTTTAACAAGAAAAACAAGAAAAACACTTATGAAGACTCAAAGAAACTTACTTAAACTTTTAACTATGAAGTTTTGATTTTCTTAGAAATTGTAAAAGCAAGAAGGATAAAATTCCACAAATATGAAAACAATTTGCACACAAAAAGAATCCTCTTTTTAGCAATTTTGAACTTGAAAAGTGAATTGCACTAAATTTATTTTTGTCTTTGTTTTTGTTTTATGGATTCAAAATGTCCATAATCTTAACATGCATATTTTTAATTCACTTTCAATTTTCACAAATAGATTGAGATTCAATTCATATGATCACTTGAATTTTGTGTTTGGAACTAAATCAACTTCTACTCAAACAAATTCTTTTTTTTTTGTTCTTCACAATTAAAAATCAAAATAACCAGAATGGATTTAAAGACTCCTAGAACACTAAGAACATAAGACTCAAGCAAAAGAGGTAAGGAAGAAAAATTGACACAAAATAATTCAAAATCAGAATTTAAAGTGCTTAATGAATAAAAAAAGGAGGAATTGCAAATGACAAGAATTTACAGGCGAAATTGAAATTGCTTGAAGATAAAAGCAACAATTGAAATGTTCTGAAAATTAAAGGCAAAAATCAACTCAAAAGCAATTAAGCACAAGATAATCATGCTCTGAATACCACATGATGTGAGTTGATTTTAAGATTGCACATTTTATGGGTTGCACTTTGTTTATGGTTTTTTGATTTTGCAGAATATGGTGAGAAACCCAAAGAAGATTCTCACTGGACTTAAACTTAACCAAGTGGTTAAGTAAGTGTGAAGGTTCACTTTTAGAGGACAAAGAGAAAACACAATTATATGGTGAAGATGATGATGAGGTGTAGAATTAAAAGGTATATAAAGGAAAGAAAACAAGATGAAAACCGAAGAGGAAATGAAGAACACAAAAACATAAAAATGGAAGAAGAGTGGCGCAAAGAAAATGAAGGAAAAAGATGAAGAGATGAAGAAAGCTTATGGATGATGATGGTGGTCATGCCACTTGGAGTGGTGGGAGACTCCAAGATAAGTGGTGAAGAGCCGCCACTTGAAGTGCACAAACACCCAAGAGAAGACCCACAAAAAGAGAGCACTCAAAACTCACTCAACACACTGACAGCGTTTCTTTTCTATTCAAAATTCAATGTGTGAAATACATGAGACAAGACACTTTATTTATAGGAAATGGTGTCTTAGAGAGCAAGATAGATGGGTAGGGTTGTCATTTGTAAGAAACCTTCTAGAAGATAGGTCAAAGAAACCCTAAACCTAGGTGCACATGTCATGAAAGGTGGGTTTGGCACAAGCCAAAATTACTAAGCACACCATACTCTAACTTATTCTTCTATTTGGCACCCCTAAAGTGAGCAAAATTTATTTTACATAAACTTATCTTGTGAAAAGACTAGAAGGAAAACAACTGACATTCTGGTCCATGTTTGGTTCTTCTTCTGCTGAGGCTTTTTTGAGGGTCTGGTGGGGTTTGGTCTTGTATGCTGAGATGACTAACTTAGTTGTGAAGTCTTTGTGTCCTTGATCATCTGCTTGTCGAGTTGTATCATATTATAAGAACAAGTATGTAATATCTATTTCACTAAACACTAATTAGAGTTAGAAAGTGATAGTACAAAGGTAGTAACTAAAATGAAAGTATTAACTTATATTTTGACAAACAAATGAATTTAACATCCAAATCATTCAAATAATATTGAACAAGATTCTAATCTTAAAAAAATCAAAAGTATCAACCTACATAATTAAAAATAGTAGATAATTATAATGAATAAATAATGATAAAAATTATAAATAATTTTTGTTGGTGAATTATTCGTGAACCTACTTATTATTCGTGAACCTACTTTTAATCTGAACGTGTTCAACCTACGGGTTAAAGGAGTTGGGTTCAATTTGATCTACATTTTAAAGAACTGTAGTTTTTTCAACAAGAACCTGGTAAACCTTGTTGGCTTTGGTTTGAGTTCATTTTGACACTCTTATTTGTTTTCCACAGTGTTAACCAATTTATTTATAATATTTAAAAAAAATAATTTATGTAAAATTAAAATTAAAGATATATAATTTATTTGGACGAGTCCTTATAAGAACTAAATCAATTCATGCAAAGTTAAAATAAAACTTTTATATGTGAAACATTTAACAAATTAAGTTATATATAATCTAATTTCAACTTATAAAAGTTATTTTTTTTATACCAGAAACTAAGACTAATTATAATTTATTGCATCATCATCTGTACACTGTCTTTAACACAGAAATTGACTAGTCTGAGAAGCAAATGAAGGGCCATACTACGGCTTCATTTAATGGCCGCTAAATTGGTAACTATCTTCCCCAAATAGAAGGTAATTAAAGTGACACTAAATAACACCTTAACCATTCTCAGAAATAAGTGTCCTCAACCAACAACCAAAGAGACACTATCATATGCATTAAGCTGCTTTGTAAAAACTGTTTATATATTTGAAAATGTAATGGAGTAATAGATGGAAAACAGTATCTTTTGCTAAAGAAACCTGCACTTAACTCACCGTCATATTACTCACCAAACTCAGTACAATCTGTGACTATAAAACACACCTACAGCTTTCAACTTCATCACAAAAACATATATCAACCAAAATCATCTTAATATGGCTTCCAAACTTTCCTCCCTCCTTGCCTTTCTTCTCATCACCACCATCCTTCTTGCCACCACATGGCAAGGAGTTGCAAGACGCCACACTAAACCAAAGAACTCACACAAAGCAGACAAGAAAGAACCTCAATTTTTGTTCCCTCCTGATGGCTATATTCCTGGCTTTGGGAGATTAGGGTTTCCTCCTTTCTTTGGCTTTACACCTCAAAATCCTAACACTGGTGGTGGTGGTGTAGTAGAGCCAGAACCAGTTTCAGGTGGTGGCAGTGGATTAGAGCCAGCTCCAGTTTCAGGTGATGGCAGTGGAGTAGAGCCAGCACCAGTTTCAGGTGGTGGCAATGGATTAGACTCACCACCAGTTTCAGGTGGTGGATATGTTCCAGGTGGCGATGACACCTTTGTCCCAAACCCTGGCTTTGAGGTTCCAAGCCCTAGAAGTGGCGGTGGAGTTCCAGTTCCAGTAAATCCGTGAGCTACCATGCTGTATGCATGATGGAAGTAGTTAGGTTTAGTTTTGAAGGATGTTATGTTATGGTTTTACAAAATTGAAGTACTAGTCTACTGTTTGTGGTGTTGATGAATAAGTGTTGTGTGTATGGATGGTATTTGATATGCAGAGCAGAGCCTTTCTGCTACTTGAAATTAATGAATCATATGAGTAATGCTGGTTGGATTCGTTGCCCTTCAATCATTAGTCATAACTCATCTACTGTGTAAGAAATAATATTTTAAAAGAGAATCATAAGGTGTACCCCAATGAGAAAAATAAAAGTGATAAAAAAAATTAGAAACCGAAAGAATACTTTTTATAACCCTTAACAATCAACTTTAATAATAATATATTAAAATATTATTATTCTGAGTTTTTAAATGAATATTTTTTGTCTTTTAGTATGTGAAAGTATTACCACTCATAACCCAAAATAATCATTGCACATTTTAATTAAAAAATTATGGTTAATATCTACTAAAAACTAGTTTCATCGGCATTTGTTGAGAAAATTCTAATAAAAAAAATATATTCGAACAAACATTTAATGAGAAATAACTTTGGTCTAAAAAATAATTTATATTAACTCGTTGTTTAGGTTTTAATAAAAAATTCTAACTAGCATTAATCGGGAAAAAAATCACCCTATTTTAATAAAATACCATGATTAATATTTTTAAAAAATAAATTTATTTTAAATTGTGATTAAATATGTTTTCGTCTTTAAACTTCATCGAGTTTGTCATTTAACAAAGGGAGTTTTAAATCAACAAAGAGTTTAACTATTGTCTATGTCACCATAACTCTTTCATCTTCTTTAACCACTTCTTTTTCTCAAAATTCTACTTTCCCAATTCTCAAACTCTCCTACCCACTTCCAATTGTGATAATTCTGAGAGAACATACCAACACGGATTAACAAGTAATTCCCAACATTCCTTGTATATAGTGTTATATACATTTCAATAATAGTTATTTGGCTCAATAAGAAAGAACACAACTATGAGATTTGTGGTCTGGTTGTGTACAGAAATCCAGAACCCAGAATTTATCATTGTTGTCTACTACTAAAATATATAGGCCTTAACCAGAATGTTACCCTCTAATTCTGGTAGTAGTTTAGGTGTTGGAATGCTTTTCAATGTTTTGAAGATGCTTTTTACTTTCTTTCACTCTTTCTTGTATTGACCTACATATTCCAAATTACTAAATTTCCTAGAATATATTTCATGTTCTTTTCCAATGTTTGATTTGATCTGCTTGGTATAAGTGGAAATTCGTTTTAGTGCCATGATAAAAATAACATAAAACTGTAGACCCCCCACCCCCTATTTTCTCTTGATGCAGAAAATGGTGCTTATGCAGATTGTAGACTTTCCCTATTGCTAAAGATGGCTGAATTGCAATATTCATGGCTGTCCATGAATAATAATTTTTATACAATTTTCCATAACGAAAAGATATGGTTGAACTAGATTAAACCAACTCTTCCAAAATTTCAAGTTGTTCATCCATCATGAAAAGAATTATGTAAAGCTAATCTACTATAGAAGAAAGATAAAGAAAAAAAGTGTGAACTGAGGACCATTTATTCATCCTTCTCAACCTTTCCTAAATCTTAAATCCTGAAAAACAAGAATAAAGTATGCATTGATTCCTATAACCAAGATTTGTGTCACCAATCAAAGTGCTTTCCACGGTGGTGATGGTGGCAATGTCTGTGTTAATACACCCAAACACTGCATAACATTGGTAACATGAGACAAACATGCAGAAGTGGTTCTTCGAATCACGCAAAAGCTCCAGAGTTCAATTACTAGCTTAATTTCTCAGGCATTGTCTTGTGTGTTATTATGATTTTAAAAATTGTTTTTGATGAGAGAAAGTTGAAAGAGATGAAAAGAGAGACTGGGTACGAGGGTTTAAAGATTGAAAAACTACGATTTTGGAAAAAAGAAGTGGTTAAGTCCAATTCTTAAAAAATATGATTATATTTTTAATAATAGATAAATCATAATTCTTCATAAGCGTTAAATACGAAAAAACACATTTAAACCTAATCAACTCTAAAATGTATCAAGTAAAAGTAAGATTTATTTATGTTTATAAAAAAAGTTGTATTTGATGACATTAACAAAAAAACCTAACTAAGAGAACATTAGCTTATATTTTATCTAAACACGATGCTAATGTTACTTTCTCTATCACGGAAATCATTTTACCCAACTTCTTAATATGGAAAATATTCGTTTCCTATGGATTTTTTATGCTTGGAAGTAATTTTGAATTCTGTAACAAATGTGGAAATACTCATTATCTGCTCATTTACAGAAATAGGTTAAACATATCTTAAAAGATACGATCTCTAAAGATATTACTGTAACTCACCGCTGTCAGAAGTCAATGCAAGAATAAGATCATAAAGAGCATCATTATTATGAATTCATGTAAAGATGAACATGAGACAAATTGAGTTGAGTTTAGAAGAAGAAAAAAGTAACACCTTTAATTAACTAGATAATTTATAAAAATCATACAATCTACTCTCTCGTCACCAATACTTTTAGCAGCTTTCTTCGTATCGGTCTAACCAACTTTTACTGATTTTCTAATCTTTTTGTCAATCATCTCAACATTAATATCTCCTTGAATACAATTATATTGTACCATATGATTTCTTGTATCATCACACATTCATCTTAGCATGTTCATTTTATTTTGCCAGTTCCAACTTTTTTCTCTTTTCCTTTAAATGTGCAGTATTGACTAAGAATACAGTAAAACTTCTCTTTGAACTTTACTTCACAATTACAAATACCTCTCGATTGCTTTATATCCTATGTGTCACCTTTTCATTAACTTCTCCACCATTTGTACTATTCATCTCATTTAAATGTTTTCATAGCTAATCCCAAACCTCAAACAAAGAAATGAATTATGTTATTGTACAGCCAGGATAACCACCTATATCATCTTAAAACTTTCTAAATGCAACAAGGTCATGTCTGATCTCCCAATGCATGAAACTCAGACCAAAGAAAAAGCCTCTTCTATTAGACGCTTGAAAATGGCTAGATTCATCATTTTTTTTTCCCAGCAAAATTATGTTTTATGTTTTTAAAATCTTTCGATTTTATAATAGGACATAACAACTCACATAAATGCAGAGTTGGTGTGTCATCAATTTACAAGCGACCACACCAAACCACTGATAAGTGTGTCGCATGCAAAATAGCAGTTTGGGGTCTTCACTCTGCTGCTCTACCCCATCCAAATCCACCAACCATAAACAGAAAGTAGATAATAAAAACACATAGTCACGTATTCGATATCCCTAGGCCCCTCTGAGAAAAGGAAATAATTAGTTGCCAAAGAAAAGGGAAATTACTCTGCCATCACTATCAGCTTTTAATCTCTGCAATGTACTTTGATATTGATCTTAGTTGTCATCCTTCTTACCACAGTCAAGGGAAAAAGAAGTGAAAGTGGAAATCATAGTGAAAAGATAAATGCAATAAGAAGAAACAAATGAAAGACAATAGCTAGGGAAGATGAATATTGTGAATTTTTTAGAGTAAAACTGGAGAAAGATGTAAAATTCAAGTATTACAACATAGGATCTGAGATAAAAATTGTACTTGCTAGTTGACCCTGACTTCAAGCTTGTAAGTAGGTCTGTAATGGAATCATACCTATGTCACGCCAAGATCCTGCCAAATGAAGTGGGGATGAAGATAGAGTACAGTAGTAGAAGAGTGAGAACATAATACAACTCGTTACTTATGTCCTAGATAACATGATAAGGAATGACTCACAAAACTCTTTTAGTCTAAAGTCTAAAAAATTATTAGCATTCATATCCTCTTTTTATATATATATCATATCATTTATCAGAATTATACTTCTTTTATCTCTATCCCTTCTAATAAACTTGGAAGCTCCACAAATCAATTTTCGAACACAAGTGTGTGTTGGAAGCATTAAGTACATGTACTAGCACGTGTATGCACACCTACATACAAACTTACACGAAAATTGAGTAACAATGTTAGAAAAAAATAACAAACTACATTCACATCCTTTATGATTTCTTAAGACTGAATTTGTTAAGACAAAAATCCCAGTTAGAAAATCAGTGTAAATGGTAAAATATGGAATTGAATCTCAAGAAACTAAGAGAATGTCACTATAATTAGCTTTAAAAGAAATCTGCAAGAAAACTAAAATTATATATAAAAAAAAAAATAAGAGAAAATTTATGACTTTGCCCAAAATCCTAGTCTTTTACTTTTGAAATCTAATAATAGGCAATAGCTTCATCTTTCCAAACAAAACAAGAACATTCAATACTTGTACTTCTAAAACACTCTTCCCCATTTATTTAATACTTATTTTAAAAATGAAAGAAATGAAAAGGTTAATTGGGGTGAAGAAGCATCTCATTAGCAAAGAGCGCATGGAAATAAAAATCAAATCTTTATGAGCGCGATTGGAGAATAAATGAAGTGGGTGTGCATAAAACGGTACGTACCTAGCCTCAGAACACAGGGTGGATTGGGAATCGAATCAAATGTCGAGAATCTTGAAAACGACGAAGCAGAGGAATCCCAGGAAGATCAAAATGAAAAGGCAATCAACAAAGATGAAGAATCTGGTTGAGCCGTGATTCCTTTTGGTCTTTGATTTGGCCACGGACTCGTTCAGTTCTTTGATGTTGGCCATTGCAGAACGGAGAGTGGTGAATTCCGATCCTCACCTATGCGAGCCGCGGCTACTGCTGAATGACCCAAAGGCTACGCCTAAGGGTGTCACTGATAATCCAATATTACCCAAAAGGCCAATTGGTCAATGTTTTCTCTTTATGTTTTCTTCTAGATAATGAATAAATTTGAGATTGAGAAAATGGAAAGAAAACAAAAGTTGAAGAACAACAAAGTGGAAACAATATATTATTTTTATAGAAAAAATAAAAATATTCTTGTTTATGCTTAAAAGTCCTATAATTTTTCAAATGAGTAATATTAGCTTTTATAAAATTTTAATTATAGATTTTATTTTTCAGTTTTTCAAAATTTTCACATATGTTAGAATATTTGTGTAATAACATATATTAATTTTATTGTTAAAATTTTACTTTAAGAAGTAGTTAATACTATGCTAATTTGCGTAAAAAATTAAAAGATATACAAACAGTATATTAAAATTGCTTAATTTTAAAAATTTGAACAGCCAGATTTACAAATAAAATTTTATAAAGATTAAAATTGTGTAATTTTAAAACTATAAAGAATGAAAGTGAATTTAATTTTTTTTTTATCTATTTAGACGTGTAGAAAAAATATTTGTATTTTTCATTTTCTTAGAAAATAGAAGTAGTAATTAGTTAGCTAAAAGTTAAAAATAATTTTACATCATCGTATAATATTCTCACACTAATTATTTCTTTATTTTTCATGTCTAAAATCAGGAATCATGATCCTGATCAGGCGGAGACCGATTCATTACTTGTGAAACATACATACTAAATTAATGTGTATAATAAACATGATTCTCACAAATACATTTCATGCTATTGCTGCTTGAGTCATTCATACTAAATTACACTTTTCTAATCTAAATCCTCTGAAAATGCTCTCCCATTAGTCTTCTTTTAGATGATGATAAATATGGAATGCATTTTATACTTCCAAGATATTATATCCATTTACTATTTTCATTTTAGTTTTTATTATATTTTTTGGTAGTTATGTGGAGGGGTAATGTAAGTCAAAGCTTAAAAACACTGGAACAAATGAAATTCCAAAGAGAATGTTTCCAGCACTGATATGAGATGAATTTGTTTTATACAGAATTATGGAAAAGAACTAACTTGTGTTCTGAATGCATTATAATATTAAATATACAATCAATCATCTATGTATTTATTCTGATAACTGCAACCTAACTAGCCCTAACTAGCTCTGATCATAACTAAAAGCAAGCAACACGAGCTGGGTAAGTGTATAAGTGTATAAGTATATCCTGTATGACAGCAGATAACAACCTCAGGTCCCTAAGGTCGCTCAATGACCTTCAACTTTACATTCTTCGAATCTTTGCGAGGTTGATCTTGTAATTGCCATGAAATCTATATAGTTTTTTTCTCCACTTTTCAATTCATTTATTCCTGGCAGTACACAACATAAAATAGACAATAAAAAGAGAGAAAAAAGTTATTAGCTTAATATGTGAAGTAGAATATTGATGAATTATCTTTTTATTAAAACATTAGACTAAGACAAGGTATAGAATATGGTTTGTTTTTTTTTATCTCAATTTGAAAAATGATTTACCATATCATTCTCAATCATAGGCGTGTAAGAATATGTCCCAGTGGAAGGGCCACAAGCCTTACCCTGAAACCTTAAAACAGACCAGTGGAAGAACACAGTCTACTTACCTCAGAATTTTGGTTTGAAGTGGATGACGTTGTTTCTGATGCTGACTCGGATATTCGGGTTTCTGATTTCTCATTTGAATAGCTATAAACAAAACAAGATTGTGTATGAATGAGAATCCTGTTGACAATGTAATGACGATCTGTAACACGTTTTTAATGCTATTTCTTAGTGTGATATATCCTTGTATAAAATGTCACTGTCAACCATCTATGGTTAATCATGTGTAATAATTTAATACGACATGATAATTTTAGAAAACTTACGTTGAAAGTATTGTGACCCAGACGAGCTCTACACAGTCCACCCAAAGAAGCCTTTGTTCCACAGGAATCAGACCATAAGTAATCAGATGGGCAAAAGGCCAAAGTTTCCACCCTGCCTGGGAAGCATATGAGAGATGTTAGCTGTCCAAAGAGGAGAGTTTTTTCTAATTAAAGAATATACATTTCATTCATTATACTATTCTTCATCCTTGCATTGCTAGTGCTTAGTTTAGCTGTATTAACTGAATTCCTATTTGACCCCTTTCTTCCTTCAATTTTCTTGTTTTCCTTTTAGGTGTCTATAAGACCAAATGGGTAATCTGTAACAAGGCCATTCCCACAGTGGACACATAGCAGGTACACCACCTTCTCTAGATTCTATTTGTTCACTTTTCTATAAGCAAACATAGGCATCGGATCATTGGTTCTTATTATACCCGCTTGCTTTCCTAGGGCCCTTTGTTTTGCTACAGAAATATTATTAATTAGGGGTTTAGGACTGAGCACATTTCACAGCCTTTTTATTCAGCACCAGCTTCAACATAGCTACAATACTACTCGGCTCATGAACGGGAGGTATGAGGCACAAGCAAAACACAATGTTGTGACACTTGAAAAAACAATATGGCATAAGGCAGATTTCACCCCGCACAATTCAAGTAATTCATAGTTTAAGAGCGAGGTACAGGGATACACAAGCTTGTAATGAGAATAAGATGGAACTACAATACCTGAAAATTTGAATTCTAGGTTCACTCAAATTGTTACTATACCTACTACATACGCAACACTATAGCAGTTTACCAATTTGAGCCTGAGAGTATGACATAGTCCAAGAACATAAGCTCAATTTTTATCTTGAGACATCTCCACAACTTCACAATGATGCAGATAATTACATTTAAAATTAACATCTAAAAGCAGCATAAGGAAATAAATCAAATAACTACTCACAGTAAGCAGGGGGAAAAATGTTGACTTCAGTTCACCATATATGTTAGTCAAAGATTCAAACCGTAATAAGCCCAAAACCACAAAGTAGATGCTGTTCCAAATTGCAGACCACACAGTTTGGTCGAAAGCAACTTTAGCAGGGACAACCCACCATTCTTCGAAAGGAAAAAGAGCCTGTGAAATCATGCAATCAATTTCAGTCATTCGTAGAATATCACCAAATAGTTCCAACTCAAGAAGTCAAAATAATCACCTCACAAAGTTGATAGTAATAATGAGAAAGAGATCCATGGAGAGTAAACCCAACAAGACCTGATCTGAGTAACCGCGCCCGATCAAACTCAAAAAGAGGCTTTCCTTCATAGCACTGTATATTTTGGTTAAAAATAGCTGAAGTGTCATAAAACTCTATGTCCAAAATTAGTATTTCACATTTTGAGAGTCAAAAACAAACCTGAGCAATCCAGTCTCCAATTGAGTAGACAATCCCACTTATTGCCATTTTAGCTAAAACCGGGTTAGCTTTCAGAGCTTGCTCATAGGCAATCCAATTGTGCTCAGGTATATACCTTAGAATCTCATAAAGGGTCCAACCCTGAATAATAAAACACAAATTAGATGTTAACTTCTTCTGTGTCACACAGAAAATACACTTCAGTTTAATCACTCTAGTATTAAACATGCTCTTCTAGTTTCTTTACCAAAGATCCTACATTGACTGGAAATATAGGCATACAGCCAAAACAATATAAATAAACATAAGTAGTAGGAGGCAACCCAAATCTCCTGGACAAGCTTTTAGAGTTGAATTAGCCTCTACTCTACACCAAATTCTAATATAGTATTAAAGTTTATAATAATGGTTGTTGTTACTTGTTAAGCCTATCAGACTACATGTTACTAAACATTTATCAGACCCGTCGAGGATGTCCAACAAAACAAACTTTAGATGCGAGAGATGTCCCGCCCTCATAATAAGGGGAGGTGTTGGATTCTACTAACTAGTGATATATAAGTGGAGGCAACCTCTATCTCAAGAACAGGTTTTTGGAGTTGGGTTAAACCCAATTTTAAATTCTAAGAACTATTAAGTTAGCGATCAACTTGAGTAACCAACAAGAACATGACTGTATAAATTGGAACAATGTTTAAGCTCAATGGGTCTGTGAAAAACAACAATTGGGTGGTAATAATAATGACAATAACAATAAAATGTAAGAAAATTTAATATTGAAACTGACATGCCAGTAGTCATGGTCAATGGTGAGCAACTTGGTGACAGCAAAAGTCCCAAACCCCAAAACGATGATGGCATTGATGGTACTACTGCTTGTGAGGCCAGGATGAAGCTCTGCCTCTGTTTTGGATTCCAACGGTTGAAAGCCCTCAACTTGGGTTCCTCTGTCTTCAGACACCGGAACTATTTCTCGGTCCTCAGCAACAGAGGTGATGATACGACTTCGTTTAGGGGTTGGAGAACAGAGGGGAACGAAATGGGGCTTGGAGAAGGTTGATGTGAGTATGGGAAAGACGGTGCAAAGAGAAGTAACAGTGGCCATGGAAGAGGGTCCGAGGATTGTGTTTGTGTCGTGTGAATTTGTGAAGTGAGTGGGGCATCACCTCTTTCCTACTACAACCAACCCACCATGTAAACGCAACTACGCATCTCTGCAATTTGCCAACTTGACTCTGTCTTGTTCATCGGTTAAAAATATACTCTTCTACTAAATTACTTAAATAAGGAATATTTTAGTACAATTTTTAATGTTTAAAATTTTAATGTTCTATTATAATTAATAATAAAAACTTAATTAGTACTTTTTAACGATTTAAATTATAAATTATTAAATTTTTAAAAATATAATATAAAAAATTATTATTTTAAATTACTTTTTATTTTTATTTCAAAGAAATCGAACCCGTAAGACCCATGTTATTTCTACAGCTAGATCAAAATAGGTTGTTTTTTTCCTGGACCTCTGTTATAACTTTTGCTCTCACCTATAAATGAAACAAAAGATATTTTGTCTTCAAAAAAATATATTCTAAATTTTATAGTCTAAAAATATATTATATAATTCAAAATATATTTTTAAATTAAAAATATTTTTTAATTATATAATTCAAAAAAATTTTAAAAAAAATGCATTCTAGATTATAAAATTTGAAAGGTATTTCAAAATTTAAAAATACTTTCTAAATTTCGTAATATGAAAATAGATTTTTATAATGTGGAACGTATTTAGAGAAAACTTATTTTAAATTATAGAAAGTAGAAAGTATTTTCAATATCTTTCAAATTTTATAATCAGATTTTTTTCCGAATTAAACATTACAAAATAAAAACATCAATAAAATAAAAAAAGTTTTTATATTTTAAAATATGGGTGTTAAAAGTTATGAAGCTACAGGATGAAAAATCCTTAAAAATACTATTCCGATCCAACCCATTTTGATCCTTAAATAATTGGTAACTTCTTTCTGCATCTCTACAAATTTCTTACTGCACCCCTCACTTCCTGAAAAGACTGTTTTGCCCCCTTTAAAAAATGACTTCTAAATTGTTTTTTTCCAAACTATTTCTGGAACGTCTTTTCCAAAACATGTTTTATGAAGCCCGGATTTATAAATTCGAAAATAAAAAAAAATGTATTCTGAAAAAGATGTTTCAGAATGATTTTGCTCTTTTTGAAGAATGTAAGGATGCAGGAAGAAAAGTGTAGAGGTGTAGGAATCGTTGTTATATGTGTGGTTTTAAAAAAAAAATTATTTCATATATAATCACCTTAAACCTGCATAAAATATCCAATTTTCAGAAAATAAAAACATTTAAAATCATAATTTAATTGTGGAAAATATATACAATAAATTATAACATTCTACAAAAAAAAATTGCTAATATATGAAAAAGTTTTATGTCATTCTAATCATTTATCTATCTTAAGGTGTTATACGTGGTTACAAAATACTTTGATCATGTTATCCTCACATACTCCAATACTTCCGAATCTAGAGGTTGTTGGTCATTGAAAAACTATGACATTTGAAATTTTTTGAAATAAACCCTGAATTTTAAAGTGTTTTTTGTATTGAGGTATTACCTGATCCTAACCTCTATCAATTTTAGCTTGCACAATAATCGACATTCATTGCATAACATAATAACCACACTCATAACTTCGAGATTGGTTGTTGGATTGCATGTGAAAATATATGTATTAAATGAATAAGTGAGACACATTAAATTGAGTGAACAAAATACTTTAAATACTTTAAGATACATCTAAGTGAGTTTTTGTGCGTTTACACTTCTTCTCCCACTCAACATATTATATCCATAGTAAACACTAAAATAATAAGATTTCAGGTTAGAATACATAATATTATATAATGTATAAGTAATAATAAATGTTAAATGAAATTGTCGTACCTATCTATAATGTGTTTAAAATAGGTAGTTGGTTTCTTATGCAATGAGCAAAACCATGCAGCGGTATAATCTTGAACATATATGATCAATAGTTGCCAATGACACCTATATAACAAATCAACTAGTTTATCTTATTTCAATAATTTAGTATAACTTATTTAATAAATATGGACTTACTCATAGATGTACGGGGCAAAATAAATTTGTTTTCCTCCATTCTTTAAGGCAGTGGTGATGTATGTTTGTGTTTTTGACTTCTTGTTTCCAAGTGATTCAATGAGTTGAGGGTCTAAAAACTCCTATATACCTAAATTTCAATAAGTTAGTACTAATATGTTTAATAAATCAAAAGTATAAAGATTAATATTTGAACTTACAGCATCCATAATTAAAGAATTGTTATGTTAATCTCTTGATTTTCGGATGCAAGGTCCAACAAATCAGACATGTGAAAGTACAACGACGGTATATCACTATGCCTTCCAAAAACATTGGCATCCCATGGAACCTTTACGACGATTGTATCTAAAGTTGTAGCAACTTTCACCAATGTTGCCATAGGATCATCAATGGAGAATTTTTGTTTCTTTTGCAGAGGCAATTTTGTCTTAAGTTCCTGCTACTCATCAACAAATAAATAAATAATGAAATTAGTTAGAATGTAGTATATCTTATATGTAATCCTATTAGTACAAAGATATACCGTAGAGTCTATAGGTCTAGCGAGATGTTTAGGCCAGGCAACAAAAGTATGTAATGTCTCTACTATAATTGTGACCTCTGATGTCGGCATAGGAACTGCAACATCACCATAAAGGACCTTCTCCACCATGACCTTTATGAAATTAGAAGGAAGAGACACATTGTGTAACATTGTCACCCCTTCATAACACTTACCCAGGGCAACGAATCGGGTTAAAGAATTATACTCAACATATAATTCGCATTGGCTAGTTTAGCCAAAGTCATCCCCCAATTGATCAATCGCCGAACAACTCCCTTTAATGCTGACTCTCTTAATATGAGGCGAGTTTCTTCATCAAGGGATGCATATGGTGTACAAGGATTTTCTTCTTTCCTTTCACCATATATAAAATTTGTTGTCAATTTTGATTTAAACTGATGAAACTTGATACTCACACTAGAAAGAACCTTCACTCTCAAGGTTTCCACATTTGGGATCTTGTAATGCGTTTACAAAGTATAAATATTTGGGATAGTTAGTTCATAAACAAGCTTTAGATTGAACAAAGTATAAAAGAACTTTAGATTGAACAAAGTATAAAAGAAATTTAGATTGAACAAAGTATAAAAGAACTTCAGATTGAACAAAGTAAAAACAATTACATACCAGAATATCTTGCCAAATCATGTTTCTCTCGTGCTCGGTCACGTGATCCCAAGACTCAATTAAGATAGAGATCCTTTCACGAGCAAATATTTCGAGATAACTGCTAAATTTCTTTGCATATGGCCTAATGGCCACACTAGTGTTAACATCAATAGCCAATGGTATTTTGTCATCTTTATTTATCTTCTTATACATATTTTTTAATCTTGTAGGTCATCTACCAGTTATTGAACGAGGAACTTTATTATTTTCCATGTTCTTGTTATCAAACAAATATAATAAGCATTAAGAATATGAAATATAATAAAAATAATATATTGTATAACTAAACATGAATCACATGCACATACAAATATATATTCCTTCATTATGATCATTTCGAGTTGCATGTACAACATCAACAACATCCTCGTACTCTTTATTGATGGTCGTTCTTGCAAGTGATTCAATCTCACAAATGTCATTGTTTGTATCTTCTGGGTCATTATGTTGTTTTTCTTTCCATGTAGCACAACAAAACAGTGTTTAGACGTAGGATCTTGGATATAGAAAACTTGGGAAGCTTGATGTGCCATTATGAATGGTTCGTCATGATAATCTATCTTTTGAAAGTAAACCAAAGTCATTCCTGATTCATTAACTTTGACACCAGTCTTATTGTCAACCCACTTGCATTTGAAAACAGGTACAATAAACTTGGTATAATTAACTTCTCAAATCTCTACTATGAAATCATAATAAGGCATTGATCCCACAACAGGATTTTGATCCTTTGCAGTTGAAAACTGCATAGACTCTGCCTCCAAGGTGACTCTGCTATTTTGCATTGTACTCCTATCATCTCGAGACTTTGTGTAAAACAAACAGCCATTTACTTCATAGCCAGAACAACATAAAACATCAAACTTGAGATCGTTTGCAATCCATGTTAATGTTTCAGATGCTGATGGATCATTCATGATTTGTTGCTTAAACCATGACATGAAAGTTTTGTTATGCTCAATTAACACCCATTTTTTTGATTGTCTTCGATTCTTATATTTGACAAAGTCTAACAATTCATCATACCACGTCCATGTTGTATAATTTTTCAAAAATCCATCACACAAAAGATGTTCTCTAACTTCGGAAACATTCAATATCCTTCCATTCAAACAATTGACACATGGACACCTTATTCTTACTCCATTATGATTACTAACGACATTATGTTGCGCAAATTGTAAGAATTCTTCAACCTCTTTTTCGTAAGCATCACTTATCCGTGGTGTATTAATCCAACTCCGATCCATAGAACTGGTAAACTAAGAAAATTTAAATCAAAATTGCCAAGAGTTGGATACCCTCAGACTCGGAATCAATGTCTTAAACAAATCAAATGTGTCGAGGGTCGGACAATCCCGAACTCAAAATCAACGTGTTCAATAAATACAAATCCTATAACTAAATCAAATGTGTCGAGGGTCGGACACCCCCGAACTCAGAATCAACGTGTTCAATAAATACAAATCTTATAACTAAATCAAATGTGTCGAGGGTCGGATACCCTAGACTCAAAACCATCGTGTTGAATACATACACATATTAATCATTACTAATCAACACATGCATGCAAATATTTATTATAAAATTAATTACATAAATTAGAATACTAACTATTATCAATATAAATGCAAATATTTATTATAAATTTAATTAAATAAACTAAAATACTAACTAATATAAATATACACACAAAATATTTATTATAAATTTTATTAAATAAATTAAATACTAACTAATATAAATATATATGAAAAATATTTATTATAAAATTAATCAAATAAATAAATAAAAATTAACCTTTTTGGCTCACACAGCAGTGGAATTGAGGAAAAGGGAAGTCTGACGCGCCGATGGAGCAGTTCGGCGTAATGGCAGCTAAGGCAAGACTCGGTGGTGGTTGGTGCAGCCCACAAAGAAGGCTAGGCGGTGGCAGCACTCTGCGGTGGCACTCACGACCTTGTGGCGGTGCTGGTTCGTGAGAAGAGTGGGCTGGAAACACGTGGCCACAGAGGCGAGGGCGGCGTAACTGGTTCGCAATGCAGTAGCGACGCAAGGATAGGTTCGTGAGAGGGAATGGCGGTGCACGTCAAGCGACACAGTGAAAAGCTCCGGAGCGGCGACTGTTGCAATGGTGAGGAGTGAAGACGAAGGAGAAACTGAAAAGTGTAAGAGTGAAGAAGGAAAGCGTGAGTTTTAAAAGTGAAATTGAAGGAGAGTGGAAAGAAAAGTTGGCTGCAGTATAAACTGAAGCATATAATGACGGTTCAACCCCAACCATCTTTATAAATGCCTCAAACACACCATTAACGACGATTCATTTCTAGAACCATCGTTATTGCTCATGACCAACAAATTAACGATGGTTCCTCTCTAGAATCATCGTTATAGATGCCTCTAATTGCTTTAAAATTACAAGTTTGTCACCGTTCTTTTTTTAACGATGGTTTTTGTTGAACCGTCTTTATATGCCGTCGTGGTATTGATATTTTCTACTAGTGAATCCTATTAGTGCAAAGATATACCATAGATTTTGATATAGGTCTGACGAGATGTCTGGGTTAGGCAATGAAAGTATGTAATGCCTTTGTTACAATTGTCACCTTTGATGTCGGCACATGAATTGCAGCATCACCATGAAGGACCTTCTCCATCGTGACCTTTATTAAATTAGAACGAAGATGCACATTGTGTAACATTGTGACCTCTTCATAACACTTACCTAGGGCCACGAATCGGGTGAAAGAATCACAATCAACATACAACTCACATTGACTAGTTGAGCCAAAGTCATCCCCCAATGGATCAACCATCGAACAACTCCCTTTAATGTTGACTCTCTTAATATGAGGCGAGTCATCTCGTATCACAGCAGGTGGTTGTTGTGAGAGTCCTAAACCCTCCAACCGCTTTTCAAACTTCTTATCCATCCACTTATCAAACTCCTCCATTAACCTTTCTTTAATCTCTTGAGTGATCTCAACCTTTATCTGTTTTCGTAATTGTAGAAAATACTCCTAGTTAGGTTCACTGAACGAATGTTCCTTGCACTGTGAAGAAGGTCCAAAGTATGAGTGAATCCCCACCCCATATCTAGCAATACAAACACGTCCAAGGTGCTCAGGTCGTTCAATAGCAACCGTAAGAATATCGTTGCGACCATAAGGATTAAAAGTTTTATGTCTTGTTTGTTCAACAAGAGAATCCTACAATAAATGAAAACAAATTGTCAAACTTCAACACACACATTGAATTTAAAATAACACATATAAAACATATTTCTTACAATTCGTTCAATTGTTCGTTGTAATTCCTCAGAAGTCCATGTCCCTTATTGCTTTAGACGGGCATTCTTCAATTTCTCATGTCGGGATGGTGGGGATGGAGGGTTCAAATAATCTACATTATTCTCTTCCTCAGTAGAAGCAAAATGTGCTTTAATCTTTTTTTGAATAAACTTTTGCTCTAAGTTCTAATAACCACCACGAGACAATAAGTGTGGGGTCTCATTACAAAGGAAACTTGGTCTTGGGTTACGGTAAAGGAAAGATTGACAGATTTTTCATACTCGAATTGGTGTTTGGAACCTTTATGTTGTATGAGGTATTTGAAAAAATGATGTTTGGAAATTTTTTTCTAACGTTTTGTCCAATATTGGAAGTTATGTTGTTTTCAATGTAGGTTATTTGGTTTTCGTAGTATCTCACATGTCTATTTTGTATTTTCTAGTTCTCAAGTGTTTGAATAGCTTTCAAAAGGTTGTAGGGTGGTTTTTTTATTGTCTTTTTTTTTGTTAGAATTTGGCTAGAAGGTAGTAGGGTATTTTGGAAGGATATTGTATTTGTGTTTTGATATGATCATGTCTATACCAGTCTAGTTATGTTTATGACATTTTAGTTGTTGCTTTGTAGAGTTTCTTGAAACTCCAGTTGATTGAGTATTATATAGTTTGGTTTGGATTTTTCTGTGTAAAGATTAAGATACTCGGAAGTGTATTATTTTATTTTATTTATTTTTTATTGATAAAAAAATTTCTTAAAAAATTAATAACTTTTTTAATAATTAATTAGTATATATTTATGAAAAAATAGTTAACTACCTATACGTAACAGAAGTCACAAAAAGGTATTTCCCTCTCAAAATGGCTTATCACCAACCACATGAAATACATACATAATGACAGAAAATGAATTATTCATTCTCATCAGTGATACAATTTTATCCTCTTATCTAAATAAAACATAGAATTCCTATGGATTCTACCAATTTTGTTCTTTAAAATTATTCCGAATAAGTCCCACCATTACTAAAATTTAACTTCCGAATTGACAAAGCGTGGGGAAAATTTTGGTGCTTAGGCCCAGGTACACCCACCACATGAGACATTAATGAGAGAGGGACCCAACTACACAGGATTTGAGGTAACGACATTGCAATAAGAGAAGAAGAAGCCCTGTGATGGAGACCAATGCCAGTTAGACAGAAGGAGAAGACCAAGACCAAAGCCTTACTCCATCACATCATCGTAAATTAATACATCTCTACGCCATTCTGTTGTTAGCTCAACATTGTTTTCTTTAATAATTAAAAAACAAAAACACTTCCTCCTCCCATATAATAGTAAAATTATTTGCTAATTTTATTTTCTTTAATAAAAATATAGTTATTTTACAAATTCAAAATGATGTTCGTAATATTTTCTAATTATATATATATATATATAATTACATTAAATAAAAAAAAATGTACTTTACAACTATAATTTTAAGATGGAGGAGTTAAGGTAGGTTGGGAATCCCTCATTAATTTTGGAGAGACCATGACCAATGAATATTGGTATTGATTTATTAAATATATTTGTTCTAGTGTGAGAGTTAGAGTCTAGAGAACTATTGAGAGGATTATTCTATCACCTTCTATCGGTTAATCGTACTCTCTACAAGCCTCCTTCTTTCACTCTTCCTTCTAAGTCTCGGCTCTCGGTCTTCTCGTAATCCAAACTCAGAGGGTACCTGCAGAAGACACTCCGACGCTCAAGTCAGCAAAAATGTTCGGTACTCGGTTCTTAGAGCACAATATATGATGATGTCCCTGATTCTTGGAATATGTGCTATTTATATTACCTTTGGCGGACTTTCCTTATTGGGTCAGGTTAAGGAGTTAGACCGTGTTTATGGCTGCATTACCTAGCTACTAATCACGGATTAGCTTTACTGACCTTGGTTGAGCGTAAATGGACTTGAGCGATCGGTAACTAACTTCGGTCAACCCAGTGATGAGCACCGAGACGTGATATCAGTCATACGACTCTCACCGATACAATATGATGATCATTTCAAAAGTTGTATTGTAAAAAATTATGTAAATTAATTTCTATAAAGTGACTCACATAACTTAAAGTTTGGATTTTTAAACCCGAATATAATTTAATAATAATAATAAAATTAAAGAGCACATTAATTAACGTGAAAAATATATATATATATATATATTAATATATATATATATATTAATATAGCTAATGAAAACCTACCTAACGCATATTGCACATAATATAAACATATAACTTTCGATGGAGATTTCGGAGAAATCAACTTACGAGTATGTTTGTGAAATATTTTATGTTGTAAATATTACCATACATGTGAATTTTATAGTATTTTTCTTAATTAATACTTTTTAAATTAATTAACAAATGAGTAATAGCTGATGGTATATATATATATATATATATATATATATATATATATATATATATATATAACAACAATAAATTATAAGAACAAGGATCTATATGTTTTTAATAGTAAACAAAAATTTATTTATAATGTAATAAAGAAAATGAGTAATATAGTTTCTATTTAAACTTTTTTCACTGCAACAAATATAACTTCAACTTTTCTCACTACAATAAATATAACTTAAGAAAACAACATAAAATCATAATTTAAAATATAAAAATTGTAGTCTAAAGTTTAGATGTAAGATATATTTTTTTAAGTATTTTCTATTCAGTGTCTATTATTTTATTTTATTAAATATTTAAAATTTATATTTTTCAATTGAGTATTTATTGTTTAATTTTTTATTAATTAGGTGGGATGAGTGTTATATTGTCTAATAATCTTCTTTATTTAATATAAAATAAAATTTTGTAATTAATATAAAATGATATTGTTATTATTAAAACGATAAATATTTTCTATTAATTTGATTTGAATGCATTTTTGATAAAAATGTCAATCATGTCATCACTAGTGATTAAGGGATCATCGATTTTATTATCTTTGATATAGATGACAAAAATGATTTTTTTGTTATTTACACATTTTCAAATTAAGACAATAAAAGTTAATTATGATTTTAATCGTAATATTATTTTATATTAATTACAATACGAGGAGGGAGAAGTAATTATAAAAAAAATTATATGAAAAAATTCAATTAGAAAATATGAAAAACATAAAAAATTAATAATATAAAATTATTTAAAAATACCAAAATTAATGATTAATTTAAAACTTAATTAGATTTAATTATTATTTATATAAAGCTAAACATTACATTACTAAGACCACACAATTTTAAGGGAACATTTAGACAATATTAATAGATAAATAAAAATAATTAAATCCATAATAATTAACATTCACACGAGTATATTAAAATGTTAGTCTTCAAAGTACATAATCAAAATAGTTGTGTTCAAAATTATAATAATAAAATTAAACCTGCCAAAATCAAGACTACACATTTAACTAAAAACATCAATATTTAAATTTTTTCTTTACTGTGTAATAAAAATTTCATTATTTTCAAAATTGACTTCATTATATTAATTCTGAAAATAATAAAAAATCCAATTATTAAATAATTCATACTTATTTGAAGCTGTATAAATAAAAATATTAAACAAAAGAATGTGCCCCTTGCCCCGTTCCACAACCTTCTCAGGATGCAACCCTACCTATCAAATTTTCAGTTCTTCCTTTTTCTCTTTTTTATTTTATTTAATTTTTTTCTAAATGTGTTATCCTTCTTTTATTAATTTTCGAAAAAAAAAATAGAAACTTCAAAATTTAATTATCTGAATACCGAATTTCAAGTGAGATTATAATATTTACCTGTACTATTTACAACTGCAAATTTGATTTCACGTAGACAAAATTTTATGTGGGTTTCTGATGTATAAGGACATTAGTTCAGAGTTGAAAATTTTGGTCCCAAAATTTGAATTCAGAATAGTTAATGAATTTATTTAGTTAAATATTATTAGTTGGATTACATTTTTTACTTTAAAAAATATATTTATATAAAGTAGGTTTAAGTTTAGCATTTTCGATAAAATTTACTTGTAAAATAAGGATTGTGGATAACACAATTCTCACATGAAGACGTTAGTATTTTGTACTGGAATAGATATTGGATTAAATATTTATGAGTGATTTAATTATTATTCAATTACAAATAGGTTTAACAAATTTTTTAGAAGAAATTTTGATATTATATTAAAAATATATTTAAATTTAATTCATTTTGATAATATCAGTTCTATTAAGATAAAAAGTTATTTTCATTTATATATTATATATTAATTTATTTTTAATTGGTATATAAAATTCTGACATATTGAATTGTGAATAATGACAAAAATTAATTAAATATTATTAGCTGGATTGCATTTCTTTGTTTGCTTTGTGGAAAAAGGTTTATTGGAGAAACAATTTCTGACACATTTCAAGTAGACTAAGATAAAGAGAGGGTGGCAGTACCTGAGCCTCATAGTTTGGTGGGCACATACAGATTTTTTCAGAGAATGGGTCGATATGTTAGGTGAACAGGTCAAGTGTCATACCACTCATCATCCAACAAAGACTCCTTCATATTTGAGCCAAAAATGTTAAGGAGGGTATGTGTTGAGAGAATAAATATGTAAAGATATAATTACTTTATTCCTTCTTATATTTAGGTTTATATTTAATTTAGTATAATAGTTTTTTTTTAAAATAATTTCATCTTTATGTTTTTTAAAATTATTTAAATTAATCTTTTTCGTTAAATTGCACCTTACAACGTCAAGTGCTACTTATGTAGCAGAGAGAAGTGAGATTGAGAGATGTGAGGTATCAAGTGGTATGGATTGAGAGATTAGTTTAGTGAAAAATCAATTGGGGGTATGATTTTTGAATTGCAACTTTGATATGCACTTTCTTCCACTTCCCCCATCAAATTCGTCATCAATGATATCGATTTGCTTATAGGGTTTGAGATTATGGTTGTGGTCCTTCTTGGAGAAGCACGTGGAGGAGGAGTGGCACAAGTGGGGAGGGGAGGCAACGAGCTTAGAACAAGGGTGAAGTGAACCGATATACCTGTTCTTCTCGTTATCGTTAGGGATGGCAAAGCGGGACAGGTCGTGCGGGCCGGCCCGCGACCCGCTGGTAAAAATCGCGGGGCGAGCTGATCTTTTCAACCCGCTAACCCACATTAGCCCGCCCCGCATTAGCCCGCAACCCGCGCGGGCCAGTAGCGGGGCGGGGCGGGCTGGCCCGCTAACCCGCAAGAAAAAAAAATTGGCACTTAGTAGCAGCAGGGCAACGTACAAAAAAATCTACCACTAAAAAATCCGTACAAACCCGTACAAACTCAAAACAAACCCAATACAAACTCACTGCAACCATAACAAGGGGCAAAAAGAACAACAACTTTTATCCACCAACCCAACATCCTACAAAAACCAACAACCATCGAAATAGAGATACCTATCACCCTAAACTGGGTCATGCCAATTAAATCGATTTCAAACACGATAAAGGAGCAAGACACCAGTCAGAAAAGGAGAAGCAAGCAGAGGGTATTTTAGAA
>Ga0123342_1001554_pt1 | contig 38669 bp, 18 predicted proteins | sample Turbeawhitnodule_FD_89960 | JGI IMG/M metagenome (GOLD analysis project Ga0123342, IMG submission 89960) | Root nodule microbial communities of legume samples collected from Mexico - Turtle bean Mexico white nodule | ecosystem: Host-associated > Plants > Roots > Nodule | place: Mexico: Nepantla...
GCACGTTCAGATTGTATTCTTTACGCTTGCGAGTTCTTGAGCATACTGTGAGAGAGAACATTGCACGGTTCCTTGAGAGTTCTTGAGTGTTTGCTCTTGAAGTATTTGGTGGTTCAGTCACTGCGGCCGCTCTGTTCTTTTGCAGGTTCTTGAGGTGGATCGTGACAAAGGACGAAGGTTGAAGCGGTGCGCACGTCGATCCAAGTTTGACGAGGCAAGTTCCAACGTTCTGGTCAACAGGCAGGATCAGGAATATTGATCAATTCCTTAATGCAATTATTTTTTAATACAATTTTGTAAATATTTGGATGGAAATATATGTACATTGATTATATTAAATGGGATGTACCGTAGAAAGCTTTAAGGCACACAATTGAAGAAATTATCAAATTAAATCTACATTTCTTTACATTAAAACATAATTACAAATCAAACTTTGTATGGAAGCATTAAAACTGCACCTAAAGAAGGTAACGAATTTGGATTTCAAATTTTGAATTTGAATTTTGAAATCTAATCAAGCTTGGAGCCCTTTTTTTTTCACCATTTATACTTGCACAAGGTTCAACCTGAGGCCAAAAATATGCATATTGAATATTGAATGTGAGCAACACTGAATCTGTGAGCAAACACTGATATTTTGTTTCATTATTTTCTTATACAAGAAAACATAAATGCACTTTTTTTCATAGGAAAATGTGCATATATATTTTCCTTTTTATCCAATCCATTTGTGATATATGTTCATATTTGTTGTTGAATCCATGTGGTATTTAATACTCTGAGCATACTCTGATCTTTTATTCATTATTTTCTCACACAAGAAAGCACAAGTCCACTCTATTCTCACAGGTAAGTGTGCAAATTTCTTTTTTTATCCAATTAATTTGTGATATATGTTCATTTTTGTTCCTGAATCCATTTGGTATTTAATAATGTGAGCAAACACTGATTTTTTATTTTATTTTCTCGCACAAGCAAACACATATCCACTTTTTTTTCTCAATTTTCAAAAAATGTTGAATTTTTTTTTAAATTAAAATATTTCCTTCAGGTTGTTATTATGTATTTGATTCTTCTGAGCATTTTAGTAAAGTGATTTTTTTTATATTATTGTTTTGATATTATTTAAGAATCAAGAACAAGTTTCTCCCACTAATGATTTTCACTTTTCTAATTATTCTTCATTTTTTATTCTTATGTTCTTTAACCACAATTTGTCATAATACTTCTTAGTTGACACCTATTTCTTATAGTGATTATTTATCAAGGTTCAATTCATCAATTACTCAACAATTTTGAATATTTGGATTAATTACTTTTATTAATGAATTTAGACATTGTTCTCTACCATGGTTACCCCATTGGAGTTATATTGTTTTATTTATTGTCTCAGAAACTTCTTACTAAGTTGTGTAATGTGAACCTTACTATTGAATAATTCAATAATTTGTCAGGTTAATGATGTATTAGGAGAAACTATTTTGTGGATTGTAATTTACTTTATTTTATCCTTTTTAGGTTTGGGAAATTCCAAACAATGAATTTAAATCTTTAACTGCTAAATCTTCATTTTTATCATACATTATGTAAATAAATTGGTTTAGTTAATATTGATGCAATGAATATAACACCTTGACATATGCATCACTCTTAAAAAGTGGTTGATATAGTTATTTACTTTTACATGTAAATGTGTTTCTTGCTCCACGTTTCTTCCTCCAAAACTGTTGTTCATTGTTTCATTATGATGCAACTAACCATGTTTTTTTGTTGTTGAACATAATGTAAATTGCACATGACTAATCAAGTCCTATTACTATAGTTGTATATCATGGATTAACATTTTTTTAAGTTATATTCATGAAGATTTTTATTTTTATTTTGTCCATCCGGAGTGGATTGACTTCCCAAGATAATGCAATGGATGGAGTTATGAGAAATGACGTCAATGTGATCAGGTGGATACATATAACTTGAGATACAAGATACATACATATATATTTATTTATTTATGTTTAGTGATACCTTTTTTATGGGGTCATGGGTTATATCCATATGTATTCATTGAGCACAACATTGACATATCTCTTTTGTGACTTTATATCTCTGACTTCTTTGAAACTTTTATTAATTTTAACATAAGTGGAATACTTGAATTGTTTTTATACAAGCAACTATATTTTTTTAAACATTAATGGTTTTGAAATATGCCTATGTGTACTAAACCATTTATTTATTTGGTTAAAGCAGATTAAGAAAAAATAAACTTGTAACATAAAGGATTTCATTGTTTGCATATTTCATGTATAATTTTTATATATATGATAATAATAATGGTGTGAAGTTATATGTGTAACATTTAATTTTTCATCAATCTTGGAATTCATAAATTATAATTTATTATTACAATTGAAGTGTCTGTGTTAGTTTTGTTTAAAGAGTACCGATATATTGTCAACTATGACGTGGCTGTGCCAAGATATAATCGCTAATGTGGTGTGGGAAATAATTTTTTATTGCATTGAGGGGCCCACATGTCACAATGAACAAATTCAAAATTTAGGATTCAATTTGATTGGACCCAGTTTGACGGTGACATTGGGGTTCTTCTTCATTTCTAAAATTTCTTCATAGTTTTCTGAAGACTGCGAGTTGGAGTGGGAATTCAAATTCCAATGCGAATTTGTGCATCAAATATTGTTGAGGTTGATTTTCGTTTCATTTGTTTGATTGTATTTTGGTTTCAATGATTGAGATTTTGGTCTCTCCTTTTGCGATCGGGTACCATTAATTTCCGAATTTGTGGTGTGCATTTTTGGTTTTTGATTTCCATTTTGGGTTTTGATTCTAGGATGCACATGACAAGTACTTGTTCTTCAATGTTTTGGTTTTAGTTTCTTCTATGGATGATGATGAATAATAGAAGTTTGTAAAAAGTGCAACAATGTCACACTTTAGAGATGAAAACTATGAGTTTGATTCTAGGTGAGTGTCACAACCGGGATCACGACGACGGGACAACGAACCAAAAAAGAAATAAAACTCGAGAATGGAGTTGCAACTAGTTTATTGTGGAAAATTACAGAAAAATTGAAAACATGGTCTGCGAACCAAATTTGGAATCCGAGAGTCGCTTACGTGTAGGGAAGATATTAACACTCCTTCAATGACCGTCTGAAGACGATACCTTTAGTTAAATATATAAAATAAGTGTGATTTTTCAAAATGTTTATTTTTTCCTGAAAGTAGACATGTTAAAAAAAATATTTTTGATATTTTTTCATTTAGGCCCGAGTTGGGCTTTCCAAGTTGAAATTGTGCTTTTTGAAAAATTGAATCCGACAAAGATAGAACTTTGCTCCTATGTATTTTTTTCATAACAGAAAATCATAATAACGTAGTTCTCTGCGTTAACTATTTGAAAATATATTTTTTAATTTTTTATATTTCTTAGAAATTGAGAGTGAGTGGGTGCATAAAGTTAAAAAGGATGAAAGATAGCAAAAGTACTGGCCAGCTGAATGGGCTCAGCTTCAGAAGAAAAATAATGGTGCACATGAGCCTAGACTTTCTTTTATAAATGTAGAGTATATATAATAAGCGTAGTGCAAATAGAAAGAGATTAGAACTGGAAATATTAACATGGGGCCCCGAAAAGAAATTGATACCCGAAGAATAAAACATTAAGTGCTTCTTCCTGCACCTTCATCTCTTCTTCAACCACCTCCATACACTTTTAAAATTCCAAAATTGTCCTTCAGTAAAAAAGATAAAAATAGAAAATTTGTTTCACCTTTCGTCACAGAGTGAAAACGAAGGTGTTTGGTCCTTTGTGCTTGTTGTTGCTGTAGTGGTGGTGATAGTGGTCCTTGTGGTGGTAGTGACAATGGTAACCGTGATGGTGGTGTCAGCAGTGTTGCTGTGGTGGTGGTACCAGCAGTGTTGTTGTGGTGGTGTTATTCACCACTCATCATTCTTAGGATTCTCAGGTAAGTCTTCAATTGGTGCTTTAAAAACTTATTTTCGGATTGATTAATCCGCTAGATTAACGGATTATATAATCCGTAACAATTTATGCAAAGCAATGAACTTCATCACCACTATAATCTGGAATGTTTTTCCAATCTGTAAGAAAATATTAAAGTGGTCCGGATTAGTTAATCCGGAGGTCTACCGGATCCAGAACGAACATACTCACTTTTTCGGATTGTGTAATCCAGTACAAAATGAACTATGAATTACATAATCCGGAAGTCATTTTAGAACTTCAAATATGACTTATGGATTATGTAATCCCAAATACAATTTGCTGTTATAATTTGACTTACAGATTACACAATCTAAAAATCACTTTAAAGTTGTCAAATGCATTACGGATTATCTAATCCGGAAGGTATTATTTAACTTATGGATTACATAGTTCCTCTACCCATAACTACAACCAAGAATTCGAAACTAACCTCTTTGAATGTTTGTGTTAGATGAAGAGTGATTTGGAGTTTAGAATGAAAGTGAGTGGTGCTACTTTGAAGGGGAGGGTGGGGACTGCTGGAAGTGGGTGAACGTTTGCTGGTACTTTGAAGGAAAGGGGGTGAATGTTGTTGGTGCTTTGAAAGCGAGGGGATGGGTGTCGCCGCTTGTGCTGCTGCTGGAGTGAATGGCAAAGTGTTAAAACAATAAAAGTAAAAAGGTAAAATTAAGTTTACTTTAATTTTTTAATATTATTTACTGAAGGATATAATAATAAAATCAAGTTTACGAGGTGGAAGAAGGGACGGAGGTGCATGAAGAAGCCTCTAGAATTTGTGGGCTCCATTTCTTTACTCTATCAGGCTCCAATTTCATGCAACCTTTTTTCATTAAATTAAACCAAAACCGCGGGCCGCATATGTACTACTCGTTACGTTAACTGCTCCATCAATTCCAAAAGGAAAAACATTTGAGACTCTCAATATTAAAACACTTTCATTTCAGATCCCCTAAATATAATAAAATAATATTTTATAATAAAAAATAAAATAAATATAATTAAAATATTAATTTAAAGAATTGTTAAATGTATGTATCACCACCACTCAAACAAATTCTATGAGTGGTGCGAAAGCAATAGTGAGGTGTGTGAGTGAAAAAGCTAAATAAGGTTGTGGGGGATATAAAAAGTGAATAGGAAGGTGTGGAGGGGAAACTTGAGGTGTTTTTAATTTTTAATTTTTTCTTTATCTTTTTATTTATCCAAACGAAATCAGGTGTTAGATGGTGAGGTTAGGTGAATACACTACTTTCTAGAGTGTAATTGAACCAATACTACTAGGAGGAGAATAGAATTTGTTTAACAAAAAGACAACTCTAGAATAAACTTTGAGGAGTAGAAGTGCCTCAAAGTTTAGATAATTTTATTACTCAATTCAAAGTTAAATATCATGTACAAAGCACTCCTATTTATAGGAGATGAAGCTTCTGGGAGAAGATTCTAACTAATTCCAATTCAACATATCATTTTTCCTTTGTTTCCACCAAGACATGACATATTCTTGAAAATTTAAAGTAGCCATGAATAATATTCTATATTCATTTACTTTGTGACATTCAAAAATTTTCTCAACCTTTTTCTCCTATTCTAAATATGCCTCAAAAATTTAATTTTCATAAAAAAAAAGGAGGCCTACTTGAGGCTCGATGGGATAAAAAAGATTTCTAGGCTTATGATAATGCTTAAGGGATGAAGTATAAGAATTAGTATAACAAGGATTACTACACACACCTTCTTCTCTTTGAGAATGAGAGTCTTTATGATGTTCTCTCTTCCTATCTGATTTCTCTTTACTTTGTATGTATTGAGCAAACATGATTCTTAACTTCTCTATGATTTTTTATTTTTTTTTGTATTTTGTAGTTTATCTCTCAATATCTCTACCTTATGATCCCTCTTAATTCTAAACACACTAGAATGATGATAATGATCACTCATTTTTTATTCAAAAGTTTTATTTGACAAAAAATTCTAAAATTTAGTGATAAAGATTTTTACAAATGATTTTTATTTTTTGGTGAAGTTTCTAAAACAAAAAGTTGTTGAAAGTTAACCAGGTAGACTCCCAGGAAAGAAAGGTGGTTCACAAATGAACACACTTAATACCGAGTCTTTTCCAATCAGAATTTTCACAAAATCTCTAAGTAAAAATTCAAAAGGATTTTGTCCAAATATGTGTGTACAACAGAATCCTAAAGACTAAAGGAAGGTCAAATATTAATTTTGAGATCATTCCAACCTAATTATCAGAGGGACCTAAGAAAGGAAATAATAAAGTAAATTTGCAAGTACATAAATAAAACCAAGTAATACAGAACTAGACGAAAATTCTAAGTGAAAAAACAAGTGACACTTTGAGTCCATTGACACATTTCCACAAGAGTAAATGCTTACTATTATAATGTTTAACTTTGAGATTGGTTTAAAGGCATATTCCCAAACACAAAGAACGAAAAACTAAAAAGAAAAAATTTAACATAAAGTTCTATGACAATATGATTTTACAAAAATAAATGTTTGATGTTTTGATATTTGTAGTCAACTCTTCCTCTCAAGTCTCTATCACTCTTTTGTTTTGAACTTTTACTTGTTTGTTCTCTAAAGAGGAGTCATCCTTAGCTTGATATTTTTATTCTCCAATATGCTACCTAGCAATGTTAGTCAACCTTCTCCAAAGATCACAACGAAGTGATAATTTCCATCTCAAGAGACTAAATCCAAAATGTAGAAAAATTGAAAATGAAGAATGCTAAACATAAAAGATTTGAATTATGACAAACTGCAAAGAGTGATTTTAAAGATTCAAAATAAGGAAATTAAGCTATAAAAACAACAGGAAAAAAATGAATTCTTAGGAATGATACTAAAATAGAATATAAAACAAAATAAATTCTAGAATACTTTTTTAGTGATAATTCTTCAGATTTATTAAAAGTTTTCTACAATAAATTTCATCTTGAGATTTTTATCTCAATTTGTTAACTCAAAATAAGGATGGGACGTAACAAAATTTTATTAAAAGCACCACTAGACAAGTCAAAACAATTTATAAGCCAAGATAAAATCGAACAGAGAACTCTGTTTTACAACACAAAAAGTTAACAAAGATGGGAGTTTCCTTCATCAGATTGGGTTAAAATTAATACTAATGGAACTGCTCGGGGATATCCTGGTCTTGCTACTTGTGGAGGTTCGTGGGAGTATAAGAGATTTTATTGGTGGGTTCTTTGCGTTTCTTGACGTTCAAACTACTTTGGTTGCTGAGTTTTATGGAATTATATATGCTATGGAGGAAACTTAAAGGATGAGACTTACTAGTGTATGGCTTGAATGTGATTCTACCTTAGTTTGTGATGCATTTAATGCTAGGACTAATGTATCGTAGATGCTTCGTAATCGATGAAATACTTGTCTTAATTACGGTAACAAAATCAGGTTTAGGTTTACTCATATTTTTCATGAAGGGACTTCTTTCTAATTTATTTTTAGAATTCTTTATTAATAGGTATAGTCTACATATATACCGTTTTTGTTAACATATGAGTTTTGGTATAATCCTCACATATTCTTTTATATTTTTTTTTTATTTTTTCTTTTATTTTTAATAATAATTTTTTCGTGTGATGGTAGATGATTGTTGTTACTTGAGGTGTCAACATGAGATGTTAAGTCACATAATGTCGAACATTCAAAGTTTTATAAACAAGAATTATAGTTGAATAGAATAAAATTAACCAACATTGTAATACATGTGTTACCACATAACAAAAGCTCCAAATTATTTGAAACCAGGATGAAATGTAATTTACAAGTATACTTCCTTAACTAATCTAAGTGTTTTCAAAATGGTGAAACTAGTAAACATTATAGCGACCTTTTCAAAACAATAATAGGATCTGTTTTAAGATTGTTATGAAAAAAAAAATGAAAAGAAATTTTTCACAAGTTAAATTTAATTAATATGTAAACTTATTTATAAAATTTATTTCACATAACTTTATTGATAAGCTAATTTCAACACAGAAAAAAAATTAGTTTTATTTTTCTTTCTTAAAAGTAACTTTGAATAAGTTTATCAAAACATATCTATATTAACGATTAAAAAAAAAAAGGAGATGTTAACATAAAAAGGCTTCAACTTTACATTTTATTTTAAATATTTCCATATACATTTTATGTTAAAATATATAACCACCCTTGAATATTAAAGCAAGAAAGATTCAGGGACCAATAAATGTATTTTTTCTATATATTTTAAACTTCATCGAATATAATATTAAACTCAAATATATTAGACAAAAGTTGGGGATGTAGCTCAGATGGTAGAGCGCTCGCTTAGCATGCGAGAGGTACGGGGATCGATACCCCGCATCTCCAAAATAAAAAAAAATCATTTTTAATCTCTCTTATTCTATTTTTATGAACATGGCTTGCTTCTTTTGTTTGTAATGCGATGAATCTGATACCTGCAATGCAGGGAAAAAGAGGATAGTGCATGTGCAGTGCTACGTGCAGAGCCACAGAACCACCACCTTTAACACTTATTCAACCTTCTGCCTCCACTGCCCAACACGTTCAACTACCTCACCATCATCTTTCTTCTCTTTCTTTTCTATCACTTTCACTCTCATTCTACCATCTCTTAGCTTAGGCCCAAACTAAATACATACATTTCTTTTAAATATTTTACTTGCAAGTTTCCCATAACCTTTTGCTATACAAATATATAAAAATTGATATGTAATGCAGAATGGTTAGAAATAAATATTTCACACTATAATATAATATTTTATAGTTTTTTTTCTTTTTTCTGTAAATGGTGTAGTTGTATTTGATATTTTTTGAAATGGACAAAAAAAATATTCTGAAATTGGACAAATCGTACTTGTCATGTTGGATTTTAGTAAAATGTTGTTAAATTAAAGTTGTATTTGTCAACTACAACTTCAATTATATTAATTTCCACTGAAATCCTATTTCATATGCATGACTTGATCAATCTCAAAATATTTTTTTTATATTTTTAAATGAATAAAAAAATTATTTTGAAATTGAACAAGTCCTACTTGTCATATACAATTTTAGTATAAAGCTGTTAAACTAAAATTATATTTACCAATTACTTGTCATGTACAATTTTAGTATAAAGCTGTTAAATTAAAATTATATTTACCATGTAAATGGATGATTTAATTATATCAAATTCTACTAAAGTTGAACTCCATATACATGACTTTCGCTGAATTTTAAAATAAAAAAGAAATTTGTGTATTTCAGAAAATATTAAATAAAATTACTCAATTTGAAAGAAAAAATCAATTTTATAAAATGGTATGTGATCTTTTAAGTAGATTAATATATCTTAGTAATGTGGATGAATTGAATAAGAAAGAAGAAACAAGAATGACCGTAAATACAGCAGAAGTGGTGAGGTAATGAGAAGAGAATATCAAAAGAAACAAAGAAAGGTTTGAATAGGAGAATGATACTACAGGAACATACCACTCGCATGGCTAAGGAATTTGTTTTTGCTTTTTCAATTGTTTTTTGAACGGGTAGTGTCCTTCTTCTGCTAAGGAATACTGAATATTAAATATTAAACCAAAATAAGATATTTAATATTAATTGTTTCATTCATATAATAATTATTTAAGAATATTTTCCACTTGCCACTGCAACTTTAAATCCATGCATGTTGTGAATTCAGCTTTGAAGTGAAGATTTGAATTGAAGGGGAGGTCAAATAAATGGCAACGAATGAACTATAAAAGCAATAAATATGAGTTTGAACTGTTTTTTGGTTCTCTGAACGATCCTTCTCTCACCGCTTCACCCACGTGCTCTGTTACCCCATATCGCTTCTTAGCATTCTCATCTTCTACTTTTTCTTTTTCTTCCATTTTTCAGTGTTCAAAAATAAAGTTACTTAAAATTTACTTTTTAAAATATAAAATCAAATAACATTTTTATGTTAGAGTTTAGGGTTTAGCTTTTGTCCATCCAAGTATTTGAAAGCTAATAACTTATTTTTTTTAGTGTTTAGTATTGGTTAAAGGTGTTGTTTACTCAAACTAGCAAAATATATATGTAATATTTTTCCATTTTACATTTGATAATTTTTCTTTGAACTTCTAATTAATGATGAAATTTTAGTTCAATTATATTATAATTTTTTAACAATTTTTAAATTTTCATTAAATTACTTCTTTTTTATTTATTTTGAATGGATGTCAATGTTTATTGCAGAAATTTTTTCTCGTATATATATATATATATATATATATATATATATATATTCATAGATAATTACATAATCCGTAAATAACTTAGTTTTTTCTGAAAATTTATTGTATTACCTAAAAATTTGTGATTAATAGGTAATAACGATTTTTTTATAGTATGAATAAAAGTTAAGTATGCTTAAATCCTTATTTCTAATATTTTATGTTAATAAGATGTTTCCAAAAAAATGCTTTTATTAGTTAGTGCAATTAAAAGTTGTAAATATTTTAGAATTGTGAATAATATAAAACATAAATTATATTTCATAACATTAAAGTAAATAAACTTTGTTAAATTATCATATTGACATATTGAGTTAAATGTCATATTTTTTTACTATTCATCATCTTTCGTATTTTTATATAAAAGTTTTCATGTTAGACATCATTCATCTTCTTCGTTTGATTCTTGCTTAAATTATTAATACGGTTTTATTGAAATTTTTGTAAGTTTCAAGTATCGAAGAATTTTATTTAGTATTATTTTTCTTTCTAAAATTTACATTTGTTATTTTATGTTATTTCTTTTAAGTACTTTGTAGACTTTGCATCTTGGTTTCATTATTAATAATATAAACTATTTTAGATACCAATAATTTTGTAGTATGTAAAATAACATCTAATTTAATCAATATAGTAACTAATTATTTGATGACTCTAAAATTAGTTTTTATTTAATGGTTTTCTTATAGTATTTGTAGATTTTGTATATTATTTAGTTGTTTTTGCTGTACCTCGTCGTACATAGTGATGTAAAATGTTATTTTTGAGATGATCCATATAGTCAACCTTCAAAAGTATACATATTATTAATATTATAAAGATAATAATATAAATAATGTGAATAATAATATTATTATAATATTAATAATATTAATGACATTAATAATATGAATAAAATTTATAATATTAGTAATAATAATATTAATAATATAAATAATATTAATAATATTTAATAATATCAATAATATTTAAAAATATTAATAATATAAACTACTTTAGATACCAATAATTTTTGTAAGTTAGTAAAATAACATCTAATTTAATCAATATAGTAACTAATTATTTGATGACTATAAAATTAGTTTATATTTAATGATTTTCTTCTAGTATTTGTAGATTTTGTAAATCATTTAGTTGCTTTTTTCTGTACTCGTCTTACATAGTGATGCACAATGTTATTTTTGAGATGATGCATGTAGTCTGTTGGAGATCCCACATCGACTAGAGATGATCCCACATTGACTAGAGATTAGAGCCTTTCATTGTATATAAGTGGGTGCAAACCTCATGAGCCGGTTTTATGGGGTTGAGTTAGGCTTAAAGTCCATTCCGTAATATGGTATCAGAGCCATTTCGAGCCTATCCTAGCAAGTATTTGTGTTGGGCCTATCGTGCCACCCGCTATCGGGCCGCTATCGGACCACCCAAAATATATAGTCCCACGCACGAGTTGGCAGTCTCGGCGTGAGGGGTGTGTGTTGGAGATCCCATATTGACTAGAGATTAGAGCCTTTCATTGTATATAAGTGGGTGCAAACCTCCACCTCATGAGCCGGTTTTATGGGGTTGAGTTAGGCTTAAAGTCCATTTCGTAATATAGTCACCCTTCAAAAAGTATACATATATTAATAATATTTAAAAATATTTAAAATATTAATAATATTTAATAATATTAGTAATATTAATATTATTTTATAATTATAATTATATTAATATTGATAATCGTGATAATAAGTATAATAATAATTATAGCATAACAACAAAACTTGACTGGTGTAATGATTAAAGCTTCTTTAATCATTCTTCATTGGACACCTTGTCCATATTACATATGAAATCCTTTCATAGATAAATTGATTTTTTCTTGTAGTGAAAAATGTATAAGTAAAAATTATTTGTGTTATAATTATATTTATCAAATTAAAATTAATTATAATAAATGATGGAATGTAAGATTCTTTGAATTTATGCAAATTAAAAATTAAAATATAAATTAAATTGAAGTCGTTAGAGGGTAAGACGACTTCAGTGTAAAATCAAGACATAGAAATTGTCATAGTCATGAACCATTTATGTTTATTATTTTTACACTAAAGTCGATATAATTTTTGATCACTTCACCTTTCTTTTTCTTTTTTTTTTTAAAAAAAAAAACTTAACAATATATTAACATAAATCAAAGTCATGCTTAATGAGCACCACTTGTTCAAACATTTTTTCACAATAAAAATTTTCATGTACTAACAATTTATGCATAAATTTTGAATTGATTGAAATAGTGTGCACCTATGAAGACTTTTGAAGGGTGAAGTTGTGCTTGTATCAAAACCCTAAACCATATGAAAAATCAGACACTACAAAAAAAATCACCAAATAAAAATTAATCTTAAAGACAAAAAAAAAAAATAGTCACTTTGATTAAATTACATACTATTTTAAATAATAATTAGACACCAATTGAGAAACTATATTAGTTATAGTTAAAATTGATAACTAATTAGATGTGAATATAGAAACTATTTATTAATAATAGAAATTACTTTAGATACTAATATGTTTTTAATCTCTAAAATAATATATAATTTAATTATGACTAATTATTTTTATCTTAAAATAAATTTTTATTTAATAATTTTTATTGTAATGAGAAGCTATCGAGATCAGATCTCTCTTTTAGTTATGGGGTCAAAGATTCACAAATAAATGTTTGCTAAGAAAATATTAAAACCAATACCAAGACTTTAAAAATATTTAAGAATTACCACTTTACTCAAAATCAAGTAATAATTGGAAATTGTGATCCCCTACTCAAGCCTAATTAGAATCTCAATTAAGAGAATACAACTAAAAAAAAGGAAATCAAACTCGGATAAACTATCAATAAAAATCATCCTTAATTACATTTTACTTATCTTTAAAACGAATCAAATTGGATTGAATAAAAAACCTTACCCTATGGATAAACCATGTCCATTGAAAAAAACCGTAAATATTCTTTTGTAATTTGTCAAACTCAACGAACCCACCATGTTAGAACATTGATTGAGTTTGTAGAGGTTGTTGTGATTTTCTGTGTGTCATAAATAATTAAATGTGTCTGAAATTCAAACTTTGACACAATGTGAAACCAAAAAGGCTGAAACCATAAATTGCCTTTGAACTTTGAATATAGTTATGGACGGAGCAAGGTTTGGTGAAATGTATTAATTGTTGCTTTAAATATCAGTTTACAGCCCCAATAAAATTTAGTTTGCTCCCAAGAGAAAACCTTACTGTACGAAATATATCACTCTTTTCCAATTAAAATTTTAGTTTTACACTGCCAAGACATCTAATTTTACATTACCAAGTACGAAGTATACGTTTTTTTATAAGTAAAATTGAGTTTTATCTTGATAGTACACTTAATTAATTTCTTATTAAATATTATCTTATACTCAGTTGTTAGTATTTGTTTCTAAAGTTTAAGATATTTTAATTATTCTTTTATATTAGATATACTCTTTTCTAATTTTTTTCTTCTTTTTCCACTAGATGAATTCATCATCTCCTTTGTGGTGTTCATGGTCATCTCTATTTTGTCTTCATGTGCTAATATTTAATTAATTTACACATTAGGAAATTTTATAACTATTATACTTAAATAAAATAAAAATTTGGATCCAAATCAAACTGTTTCACTTGTTTGTTTCATATTGTGTTCCTCTAATAAAAAATTAAGATGTAAATTAATTTTTTATTTTTCTCCCATAATTTTTTATCTAATCAACTCATTTTCCTCACAAAGATAACCAACCACATAACTTTCCTTAAAGAGTATGGAAAAAAATAAAAGTATAATTTAACCCATTTGTTAGTCTTTTATTCATGAGGCACAATGTGAGATTGAAAAAAGAGAAACACATTATTTGTATTCTGAAAACTTGTAGTTCTTATAAAAAAAACATAGATTAAAAGTAACTGAGAAAGATAAGAAGTGTTATCAAAATAAAGCTTTAAATTTCATTAAAAATGATATTAGCAACTCGTAATATAATATTAGGTATGCTTTTGTTGGTTTACTTAGTTCTCTTATAATAGCTAACTCTACTGAAATATCCATGCATGACAGTTATAGTAATTACTTAATCATAACGCAGATTACGTATATTTCATCAGCTTTCATGCATTAATAAATTCTATATTTTAAGAGCTCTTTCGGTTGCTATGGCTAATAAAATAATTTTTGCTTCCAATAGAAAAACAATTGTCAGTTTTCTCGGTTCTGGTAATTTAACTTTAAACCGTTAACGAAGGATCTTTTGTTCCATTATTCATTTCAGGTTCAAAGGGCTAGTTCAATTCACTCCAGAATATTTTAGAAAAAGTGGTCTTTGTTCTAACACAAAGGTAAAAAATTGACTAGGTTAAGTTATCAAGTAAAACAGAACTATACCAACAAAAGAAAAGAACTAGTTTCATTGTGATATTTGATATCGTTACATTACTGCAAATAACATTAGTTTTGTTATTCCGTAAGCTGAAAAAACTCTTGACAGAACAGGAAAAGAGCACAATTATAATACGAGAGACTCGTAATAAACCTGAATGTTGCGTCCCGTTTTAGAAAACTTGATTTTGGGTAGGAAAATACCAAAACACAGTGAGAAAAGAGGAACTTAAATCCACAGTGGTGTGAAGAACAGTGCCTTGTTCCTGCACAAAAAATAAAATAGGTACACACTTGGCGGTTTTGGGTCCACACACCTCACAGATGTGTCAGCTTGTTGGCATGACGTTGGTTAAAGCAAGAAAGAACCTCTTTGCTCCCCCCCAACATCTATTTATATCCTACCCATGCTCCTTTCATTTTCCTCATCACTCATACTCTCTCTCTAACTCCATCAAGTTCTTACTCTATTTATCACTCAGATATTTTGGGACGCTAGAAAAGATGGTGCTTTTGGGGCTTCTCTTTCTGGGGTTTCTTTCTCTGGCTTCACCTGTCTCTGCTGCTTCTGATTATGGTTGGATGAGTGCTCATGCAACCTTTTATGGAGGGGGTGATGCTTCTGGAACTATGGGTGAGTTACACTTTCTACTTATGTTAGTCATCCACACACACAATGCTCACTCTATAATCACAAGAAACAAAATCAAAATTACATATTCCATTTTGTCATTTCTGCATATAGACAATACGTGTCATAAATTTTCACCCTTATCTTTTTAAGTTATAACAGCACAGCACTTTGTACTATCTTCTAATCATAAAGTGCCATGTAAATTTATTACCACTTAAATGATGTAAATAGTCTCTACAGATCCATCCAAAACTGAATAATGAAGAAATATCTCACCATAAGAAGTTTTTATATTTTAGTTTCTTAATTAGGGTTGAGACAATGGTTGAGTGTGATTTGTTGGTGCAGGTGGAGCATGTGGGTATGGGAACTTGTATAGCCAGGGTTATGGAACAAACAGTGCTGCTTTGAGCACAGCTTTGTTCAACAATGGTTTAAGCTGTGGGGCATGTTTCGAGATTAAGTGTGTTGATGACAAAAGGTGGTGCCTTCCACGCTCAGTTGTGGTCACTGCAACCAATTTCTGTCCCCCAAACAATGCCCTCCCTAACACTGCAGGAGGATGGTGCAACCCTCCCCTTCACCATTTCGACCTTTCTCAACCTATCTTCCAACAAATTGCTCAATACAGAGCTGGAATAGTACCCATCGCTTACAGAAGGTACTTCTCAATCACTATGTTTTATTATTTACCATAAATTACACTCATCATTCCTAAAGTTTTATAATAAAAAAGTTTTATAATACAAAAGTGTACACCCAATAAATATTAATATTTTAATTATTTATAATTTTTTTAATTTTAAAATTTTGCATTTTTTTTATTTTCATTAAAAAGATTTTTTATTTAATGTAGTATGTCATAATCCTTTATTAATAATTCTTTTGTCTTTTTTCCACACTTTTTTTTAAGAGGACGATGAAGTTTGTTTATGTAACTTGAGGAAACTTTAGGGTATTTAGCATAATTTAGTTCATTATTTATTGACTTTGAAATTTTGAGATGAATTTAGTTTTGGTTTTTTAAATTTTAAAAACATTATTTTAATAATATTTAAATTAAAAAGAAAAAAGATATTTGCACTCTTCAAGGAATGAATTTGAAGAATTAAAATAACTTAAACCTGTCTTTAGTTAAATTGAAAAAATTAATGCTTCAAATTTTAAAGGCTAATTTTTTTTAATATCAGATTCATTTTAAATTTTGAAAAAAATAAAAATATAATTAAATTTGTTTTAAGTTTGCAGGGTATTTTGGAATTTTATTATAAAAAATAGTCTGCTGAAAGCCATTCTAAGGCCTAATAAAACAAAATGTGGTAACCGTCAATTTTGACACATCTAGGGACTGGACCATGTCTGAAGCATGGCATAGAATCTTTTCCTTCTGTTCTAGTTACACACAATTACAAATAAATTCAGCAGAAGTGCAGATTCTACATGTGAGCCTTTTTGTTTTCTAATTCTAAGTGCTCTTTTCTGGGTAAGGGATTTTTGGATACATAAGCAATGCATTGTATAAATTGTAATATAGGTACATAGAATAGAATTTCCTGGTTCCTGCTATTACAAGGCTGAGAATTAAGTATTTTCTTATCCAACAATGACTTTTAAAAGTTGGGAAGCTGATAGGGTTTTCCATATTTCCAGAAAAGAAAAGAGTTGAAAAGAATTCTCAAGTTTGTCAGATTCTTTTGTTGTTGAGTTTCTGATATATAAAACCATGTATGCGTGTTGCCCACGTTCATGTTGAAGTGATTCGTGACTAGGAATATATTCCATGTACCAAGTGTGACTGCACACTTTTTTGTCCAAAATATTGATTCTTTTTTGCTTTAACTATTAGGGTCCCTTGCCAAAAGAGAGGGGGCATCAGATTCACAATCAACGGCCACTCATACTTCAACCTAATCCTAGTCACCAACGTTGGAGGTGCTGGTGATGTTCATGGAGTTTCCATCAAAGGTTCAAGAACAAATTGGCAAACTCTGACCAGAAACTGGGGTCAGAACTGGCAAAGCAACGCTTACCTCAATGGACAAAGCCTCTCTTTTAAGGTTACCACCAGCGACGGACGCACCGTGGTCTCTTATAATGTTGCACCCCCAAGTTGGTCCTTTGGCCAAACCTTCAACGGCCACCAATTCATTTAAACACATGACATCAAATTTTTATGTCTTACAAAATGGTTTAGTTTTAATTCAATCCATCTTTAGTTTTTCTCAATACTGTACGTAAGTATAAAATAGAAAACTTAATATGGTATAGGAGTTGAGTGATGAAGGGCTTGTTTTAGGATGGTCCTTGTTAATTTGAATTGTGTTTGTTGTGCCTAGCATTCGACAAGGCAGAGAGTTTAGGTGGCAGGGGTGGGTGTTTAAGGTTTACCACCCGCTAGTTTTTGGTTTGGTTTGTGGTTGTGTGGTTTGTGTCGTGCACAAATTGAAAACGGAGAGCGTGATGTTTTGCTAGCTTAGCAAAAGAGAATAGAATAGGAAAGAGACGAAGCATTTTTGCTTATAGGAAGCAATTGTCATCAACTTTATCAAGTTTGGTGAATTTATGACATGTAAGGAATAAAATTACGCTTCTCCTGAGTTATAAAGTGTTACTTTTAAGCACTTCCTTTTCCTTTGCTTAATTATATTTTCCAATTCTGAGTGTCTACATGTTGTGCTATGTGGATTCTGATGTATCATGAAATGAGCAATTGCATCAATCATTGGCTGTGGTTGTTATTTTGCTTATTCCCCAGTTTCTTTATTTAAGGTTTTTCTACCATTCTTTTCCAATTTTTATAATTAGGGTTCGTGTGCGTGGATTCATTGAGCTATATATTTTTTATGAAGTCTCGAAATGGAATCATGGGCTTTTAGTACCCCAATACCCATTAACAAAATCATCCATATAAAACAGAGCACCAGCACAACAACCAAATAGAAGAAAAGTCAAACGCTTAAAATTTACCAAGAAAATAACGAATAGGAGTGAATAGGGCTCTTTCCATTTCAATGATCATCAATAATTGGAGAATGTATCATCAATTTATTTTAACTTATTCAATGTTTTACTAAAAAACATGCCAAAAGTATTTTTTTTTAAAAGGACGTAAAGCATCAAATTTTAAACTTAAATGTAACAACTATAAAAAATTACAATGTAAATAACTAGGGTTAAGTTTGGAGAAGAGAGATGATCCTGTGAACCGCTAACCTGTCGACTAGTTTTTTTATTAAATATTTTTAAAGTAATAGTTAAAAAAGATTAACCTTTTATCGTATTGGTGAACTTATCTGAATTTACCCTCTAATAAGTAATATGACTCATAGTTTACTTTATCATAGCGAATCAACTTGTCTATGAAGTTTTGTTGACACATAAGACAAAATTGGTTGAATTAACCATTTTAGTTATGGGTGTCAAAATGGGTTAGCCCGATTCTTTTGTCCCGAATCGTCACTAATTCGTCAAAAGCGAGTTGGCTCGACAATGTTATACAGGTTGAAATTGGTAATTCGTCCATTCTCATCCTTAGCCTGCCATGTTTGCAAATTAAACAGATCAAATGAATATGAACTATACGAATTGATGGGTTCAAAAGGTTGACCTATCCCACCTAAATAAGGTAGGTTGGCGGATCAGTCCGTCGAGACTTGTCCACTTTGTCCTCCCTAATTTCTTTTCCCCATAAATAATGAAAATAGCATTTATCAGTAAGTTTTATTCATCTATATACTTAATATATACGTTGATTTGAAAAGAAAAAAAAACAATTCACATTGAAATTAATGATATATTGCTGATTTAATTTATTTTATCTATTTGATAATAAATTAGTATAGTTTAAAATTACTAATTTTTATATCTAGTCGAGATAAAGTTAATATTTTATTAACACTATAATTTAAGAAAAATATATTTCTCTAGATATTAAAACAGAGGATGTCGTGCTTTCATAATGGAAGTTTCTAAAAATTGTTCATGATCACAACAAAATCGCATATCAACTAGTCGTTGTACAACGAAAACTGAGGGAGACCATGATAATCATTATTTAGCAAATTAAATAACTTGTGGATAAAAGGAAAGTAAAAAAATATATATTATAAATTTATAATTACACTTGTTTTCTTTTTAGATTTTACTTGATACTCTCATTTTGAGAGTTCAAGGAACTCTATATAAAAAATATTATACTAACATATCTCTCACCCATATAATTTCTCGTTTAAAAAGGATTACACACTTGTATAAAAGTGGTTTTTGTCAGTGTTAAAAGAAAACAAAATGTTTTATGTATAATCTGGACAGAGAAAATTTCAGTCTAATATTAATATATAATCAATATATCATTAAAAAAATATTCTTAATAAAACATTATAATTTTGCGTTCATGTTATATCTCAATGTATAATTCCTCTGTTTCATTCCACACTTTTTGTTTAGATTCTTCAACTATGTATCAAACAAAGCATTAAACAAAGATCACATATCACCTAGTTGAACACAACCAATCTACATAAATGTATAATAGTTTGTCATTTCACCCATATATATATATATATATATATATATATATATATATATATATTTCAGAGTGAAGCACAACCTCACCCTTAACACCATGAAAGTAATTTAAAATAGGGTTATGATATATCTTAAAAAATAGTTTATACCATACATGCGAAATTACACATTTTGTATGTAAAGAAAAATAGGTTTTGGATTATAAAGAGAGGATGAATTAATATTTTAACATTTTTTAATGTTATAAATCTAAACAAAATTTGTAACACTAAGAAGATATAGAAATAGAAAATACTATTAAAATAAGTTTAGAATATATTGAATAAGCTTTATTGAAAAGTTGTTTTTGATAACAACTATGTATCTAAGATTATTTATTTTTTACCTTTTTATTTCTCGTTGTTGTATCACATAGATTTGTTGTATCATTATTTATATAGGTGAACTTTTCAAATTCATAAGAATTTGTTTTCTTTTTATTTTTATTTTTGGAAATTGTTATAAAAGCGGTTAATCTTGCCTTAATTATCCTTACCTTTTCTAGGTTTGTCGAATTTCACCATTGAGCATCCAATTTTGTTTAGTTATCACCATATCTTGATCTTCTTCCGAGCCAAATTGATAGAACATTAAAAATTAATATATGATTAACTAAGGCTATGCCTACAAAATACTAAGACTACTAAATTAGGGTTAATTATAAACTTTTCTTCTTTTCCCTATTTTCAGAATATCTCACTTATATATATGAGATTTAGGCTAACATAGTTTGTTGGGCCTGTATTCTATTGGGTCTATCCTAACATTACTATCCTCCCCAGAAAACACTTTGTCCTCAAAGTGTAGTCTTGAAACTGGGTCACGAGGGGTGCAACAGAAAATTGGGTCGCGGGGCGTTTTAGGTTCCTCTTGTGCATTAGGGTTTGGTGCGCCACTTGCTACTGTTGCATTGCTTTCTTTCCTTTTTTATTTTTTCTTTTAAATGGGAGAAACAATTTTTGGTCCAATTGGGTTTGTATGCTATTGGACCGCGGGCTTGTGAGTCCTTTAAGGAGGTGTGACATGAAAACAGGGGTATGTCTTATAAGTGGACTGCAGGTGTGAAGGTGGGCTGAGTCTGACAATTTGAAAGTTAGGGTTAGATAAAGGAAAAAAGGGTCTCTTGGAAATTAAGTTTAGGAGAGGAGGCAATAGGTTTAGGATGGGGAGGGCGTCACTGCTGCTTTTTTTTCCTTTTTTTTTGGAAGAAATAATCTTTGGTGTTTTAAAGGGGATGAAGGAGAGGGACGCAAAAATTGGAGTGGATGTGGGCGGTGTAGTTGCAGGCGACATTGGAAGGCACGATGATGGCGGCTAGGGTGCTGGCAGTCGAACGAAGTGCAGGTCGGTGTGCGCAGAGGCTGGCGGCACTGGGTTGCGTGACAGTTGGGGTGCAGGAGCTGTTGCGACATGTGTCCTCGTGCGTGTGGAGGCTGGCGGCGCGACGATTGAGGCGTAGGCAGTGTAAGATTTCTTCAATAGCCAATAAACATTCTTGGATGGAGTTTAATATTTCTTATAGGTCTTTTGATTGGGTTTTTGGAGACGTGGTAAGAATAATGAAAGCACCAATGATAGAACAATCAAAATTAACTGCTGCCTATACTATATGATTAACTAAGGCTATGCCTACAGAATACTAAGACTACTAAATTAGGGTTAACTATAAACTTTTCTTCTTCTCCCTATTTTCAGAATATCTCACTTATATATGTGAGATCTATGTTAACATAGTTTATTGGACATGTATACTATTGGGTCTATCCTAACATTACTATTCGTCCCAGAAAACACTTTGTCCTCAAAGTGTAATCTTGAATGCAATTGGGTTGCAGAGGTGCAGCACGAACTGGGTCGCGGGGATGCAGCAGGAACTGGGCGTGGGGGTGCTGCAGGAACTGAGCCGCAGGGGTGCAGTAGGAACTGGGCCGCGAGGCGTTTTGGGTTCCTCTTGTGCATTAGGGTTTGGTGCGTCACTTGATGCTGTTGCATTGTTTTCTTTCCTTTTTTTTTCTTTTTTCTTCGAAATGGGAGAAATAACTTTTGGTCCAATTGGGTTTGTATGCTATTGGACCGCTGGCTTGTGCGTCCTTGAAGGAGGTGTGACATGAAAACAGGGGTATGTCTTGTAAGTGGACTGCAGGTGTGGAGGTGGGCTAAGCCTGACAATTTGAAAGTTAGGGTTAAATAAAGGAAAAAAGGGTTGCTTGGAAATTAGGTTTAGGAGAGGAGGCACCGTTTGGGAATAGGTTTAGAATGGGGAGGGCGTCGCTGCTGTTTTTTTTTTTTTTGGAAGAAATAATCTTTGGTGTTTTAAAGGGGATGAAGGAGAGGGACACACAAATTGGAGTGGATGTGGGCGGTGTAGTTGCATGCGACATTGGGAGGCACTGCGGTGGTGGCTAGGGTGCTGGCAGTTGAACGAAGTGAAGCCTGGTGTGCGCAGATGCTGGCGTCACTAGGCTACGCGACAGTTGGGGCATGGGAGCTATTGCAGTGGGTATCCTCATGTGCGCTGAGGCTGGCGGCGCTGCGGTTGAGGTGCATACAGTGTAGGATTTCTTCTATAGTCGATAAACATTCTTGGTCTTTAACAATCCTTAGTCTATGGCTCCCACTCGAATTATTTCGCCTCTTTAGCACAACATGAAAAAAAGAAGTATTTTTATCCCCATCTTTAAACCAGAGTATTTTGGCCCTCTCTTTCCAAAACAAGTATTGACAATGAAGAGCATGATTAAGCTATTCCTTAGCAATCTTTTCTTGACAGATAAACTCATCAATATCAGATAAACCCATCAATATGAGACAAACTAGCAGTCTCTAAGTTTTTTTGAATACCAAAGAGGGAAGCCTGCTTAAGAAGCATTGCCTTATGAACATTAGCAAAAGAATTTTATTCAAGTCTCGGAGCTCAATTTTCAACTTTTTTAACTTATGTTGCAAAATAAACATAGGACAACCAACAACCGGATTAGCCCAAGAATCATGAATAAGCTTCATACACGAACTATCCTGAAGCCACATTGAAAAGAAACGAAAATTGCTAACCTTCCGTAAACAATTACTAGCAAGACTAACAAGAATAGGGAAGTGATCAGAACAACTTTTAACAAGAACTTGATAATTACAAGAATTCCATTCATCCAGACACGCTCCATTACATAAAGCTCTGTCCAATTTTCTATCAATTATGTGTAACCCTTTCCTCCCATTACACCAAGTATAATAAGGTCCAAATAAAGGCATACAAGTAAGATCATTATTATTAATCCAATCAAGAAATTCAGTACAAGAAACCTGATTAGGAGCAACCCTCCTTTGCAATCATCAGCCGAGAGAACAACATTAAAATCATGCAAAATACACGAAGGCCCTGTGAGGAAACTAAGATCCCTCCATAAAAGTCATCTAACCAAGTATGTGGTAGCACCATAAACACCTGTAAAGCTAAAATATTTATAATGCAAAAGGAAATTTGCATAAATAAACTGATCAACTAAGAAACTTTGGACAAGATTTGGGACCGACAAACACCAAAGCTTATCATCTTTATTAACAATGGGAGACGTAGCAACCAAATACATATTAACATATTTGAAAAGAACATCTAAAGCATCAATGTACGACATCATGGGTTTAGCAAGAAAAACAAGAAGAGGTTTATGCAATTTAAGTAAATTAAACAACATCTTCACAGTTTTGTGGTTGGTCAATCCTAGAACTTTCCAAAAAGAAGAAGAAACCTTCATTGTGACCTTTTGGATGGAACTACCTTAGCAGTTTTTTTATTTATTTACCAGTCTCTTTAGGTGGTCTCCCTGGTTTCCTAGTTGTGCGAACAATATCATCCCCAATATCACTAGGTTTCTCCTCCAACTCACTATGATCCGCCAAAAATTTAGATACCACCTGGTTTTTAACAAATATATGCTCATTATTAAAGTTAACAACTGAAGCTGGAACAATTGGCTTACCAATATTAGGACCACCTACCTCATCTATAGTTTCCAAACCATCAAGAGATGAAAAATGGTTTTGCAAAGCCAACGCAAGTGAATGTGCCATCATAGGAGAACTCTCCCTTGACGGAGACTGAACAACAACAGTATCAGAACATACCAACACAGGGGTACCATCAATAAGAGTCATAACTTCCTATAAATCTACTACAAGTGGCGAGTCTAAACCATTGGCTTGCATAACCACATCTGAATCCACTACCATCCCAGGTTCTAAAACCTTAACCGTATCAAAAAAGTTCTACCTAGGTGAGTACCTATCATGATCTGATGCATCCTCCAAAGGAGACATATCTACAAAATCATCCTCACATCCATCTGCTTTATCAGAATCAAGTGGACCCATGTGTAACCCAACATTAGTCTCACCCGTAACCTCCGTTGGCAGATTATTAGTACCTCCATCTACTTTATCAGAATCAAGTGGATCCAAGTGTAACAAAGCATTAGTCCCACCAGTAACATCCGTTGTCAAATTAAGCGTTGTCTGCGGAACCGTCAATGCAGTTTTCTTCTGATACTCTTTTATGTTATTTAGGAACCACCACAAGATCCCCCAGAACCTTCCCCTGTTCCCCAGTATGAGAAGACTTATGTTGAGGGCCAGCAACACGACCCTGCGCATGACACACAACACTGAGCAAGTTCATGCCCAATCGTTTTATAGTGAGAGAAAAATGGAGGGAGTCATTCATATTCCACGTCTGCTATAAATGCAAATCCTGAACGTTCAACCAATAGTTGATTAGGAAGAGGGGACAAAATATCAATATCCACAAGCACCCAAGCAAAATAACCCTTATTTTTCTTCATAGTATGATCATCCAAAGATAAAGAAGTACCAATGCCCCTAGTAATAGAAAATATCGCCCTTGGTCTCCAATATTCCAAAGGCAAATCGTAGATTATAACCCAAGTCTGGGTTTTAGTGCTTTTCATAATAAATGGAACAAAATCTTTTGTCCAGACAAACAATCTCAAGAAGCCAGGAGATAACGGTCATGGACCAACCCCGAGAACCCACTGCATGTCTTCTAAAGAAGAGAACTCGAACTCATAGAAACCCTTCCCAAGAGGTATTGCTTTCCACGGTCCAATAGCCTTCCATACAAGCTGCAACTTTTTAGTTAAATCAAGGTGTGTGAGTGGTTTATTCCCCTTAGCTAAAATGATCCGACCATGTAGATGGGTCTTGCAATCCTCAAGACCAGCCAAGAAATCTTCCTCTTTAACACGAACAACAACCATGTCTCCCTTGATACAAGGAGTAGGTAGTTGGGACAAAGGAATGTCGCATATATCTCCCAAAGCTTGAGCATATGTTTTCTTTGATTCTATCATTGTTTTTTTTATTAGGAGTCACATATATATCCTTCAAATAGCCCCATAGGATGAGGAAACTTGCAGAATCCTTGATCATTCTCAAAGGCGACCAATTTTCCCTAAAGCGGATAGTCTACACCTCCACGCCGCAACGAAAAATTGTCGCACCTCCGCACTGCACTACAGCGATTGCCACACCCGCCCAGCACCCCATCGTCACCAGGGTCAACACTCATGGAACTGTAGCACGCGCAACCACCACGACACTGCGTCGCCACCAACGCGTGCGTCTCCCCACACACAACCACCACGTTTGCGTCCTTCTGTCGTTGCACTCCACTTCGTCACGAAGGGAGCCTCATTGCAAACGTCGTCACACAGAAGCGACCAACATCTCTTTACTTTTCTTATGTGGACCTTATAATTCCCCATTCCATGCAACATACCTTTATAAAATTCAAGTGCATAATCACCTAGTTATAATTGACTAATCGATGTAAATAAGTGTTAAGATAAACATCTCTCCTTAACTCTTGTAATCAACTTTGCATGTATATTTTAATTTCTTTATTTTATTTCATGATTTTTTGTATTGATTAGGGCTAAAAAAATTCATACACATAATTTTGTCTACTATTCCTTACATAATTCACTTAAAATCCTAATAATAAAAGGGTATGAATTCCTATAAAAAAAAATTGAGAGAGTTTCTTACATTTTTTTGCCAAAAATCAAATATAACAACAAAGTGATATCGTCAAACAATTATGCTCAAACTTGGACTTAACTTAATTATAAAGTTCATCACTATATGAATATAAAATTCATACTCTTTTGATAACGAGGATTGTTACTATCCATGTTAAGTAGGTTTTTTGAAATTGTCAATCTTTCATGTGTATGACAAACTTTTATTTATAGTTTTCAAAAAAATATTTGTTGTGAGTAATGCTTATGATTTCTTTGTATAAGAGCTTTTCAATAAGGATGCTCGATTTTAATCTGACACTTCAATTTGATATCTTTTTGTTGAGAAAATTGTTTGAGAAACAATGTCGTTCGTATTGACCATAATGAAATAATTATATATTACTCACAGATTAAGTTGTGTGTTGATGTTAGAATCTACTTTGAAAGCTTTGATATTATTTTTTAAAAGGTATGCGATCTTATAAGAATTCAATGTTGTATTCATCTATTTCTATCAAAATTGTCTAACTCTTATGCATTCATCACCTTTTGTAGAACTTGTCTAGTCTCTAGTTATTTACTTTTAATAAATAGAACTTGTCTAATCTCTAGTTGTTTACTTTTAATAAAGAGACTTAACTTGACGATCAGCTTTACATAAACAAAAACTTAATATTGTTTATTCTATAAAAAATATCATATAATCATCAAAATTTTATGTAACTTTTTGGTAATCATATTAATATAGACTTGTGTCTAATCATTCATGGATTAACAATTATTCTCCTAAATTTTTAAAATTTAAATTTTTTTTAACCAAAATAACATATTTTATTATAAAATATTTCAAATTCTTTATAAAACAGTTATCCTTTAAAAATTACTTATCCAAACGACCCATTAAAGAAAATTGATATATTTTGCATTTACTTGAATGAGGTTTGAGTTCTTTTAATGTCTAAATAAATTACCCAACTTTTATAGCTCCCTAATTAGTATTGATATGTTTTCTAGAACACTGTTAATATAATTCAAATTCATTAAAATTAAACGTGAAACCTACAACACTTGCAGATTTTATTATTTCTTTCGACAATGTAACTTTTAATTAATTAGAAAATATTTAAAAGCATGTATTAGAAATATGTTGGTAGGAATAGGATTCGTCCTTCAGCATGGAGCTGGATATATCTTAGCTAGAATCTACCCTAATGGTAAGCCATGGAGCCAGGTGTATAGCAATGGTTGGGTGAAGGTGATATTTCAACCCCTCTCATCCATCACGCCGCGTGGCATTCATCGACCCCACAGAATCTTCTCCTAGCCAACAACAACGAAGAAATGGATTTGTGGATATATCACTGGGATAAAAGGATAAGCCAGAAACGCTCGTGGACCGTGCGATCTCAAAAATCGCGCGAATCTACGGTTGAACGCCAATAGAACATGCGAACCACAAGCATGACTCCGAAAGGAAAGTAATACATATGAAATAAGACTAAGCCACGCACAAAACAAAACCACCACATTTCCACATCTCTCTCTTCCACTGCCACTGCCACCGTCACTGCCACTGCCACTGCCAGTGTCATCAGCATGGCCACCGTCACCACCCAAGCCTCCGCCGCCATTTTCCGGCCATGTGCCTCAAAATCTAGGTTTCTGACGGGGTCTTCTGGTAAACTGAACCGGGAAGTAAGTATGAGGCCAATGGGGTGCCCACCATCTGCTTCTTTCAAGGTTGAAGCCAAGAAAGGAGAGTGGTTGCCAGGCTTGGCCTCCCCAACTTACCTTAATGGCTCGTAAGTGCTAATTATTCTATTTATAATTCTTTTCTCACTCATAATTACACTGTTTGTTTTTCTATCGATGAGCTTCAACTTATTTATAGAACAAAGTATAACTCACAGCAACTATTTTATACGATAGTTTTATTTGTAATTGAACCAAATTCTGTGCATATCCTATTTTTTGAGCTGAAAATGGGTTGATAATTATTAACTGGTGTTCTGTGGTGGTGATAGTCTTCCTGGTGACAACGGGTTTGACCCTCTGGGGCTTGCTGAGGACCCAGAGAACTTGAGGTGGTATGTTCAAGCTGAGCTTGTGAATGGAAGATGGGCCATGTTGGGTGTTGCAGGAATGTTGCTTCCTGAGGTTTTCACCAAACTTGGAATCATCAATGCCCCTCAATGGTATGATGCAGGGAAAGCGGAGTACTTTGCATCATCCTCCACCCTCTTTGTGATTGAGTTCATCCTGTTCCATTATGTGGAGATCAGAAGATGGCAGGACATTAAGAACCCTGGCAGTGTCAACCAAGACCCCATCTTCAAGCAATACAGCTTACCCCAACATGAATGTGGATACCCTGGTAGTGTATTCAACCCCTTGAACTTTGCACCAACTTTGGAGGCCAAGGAGAAGGAACTTGCCAATGGTACATGCTTTATTATCTCTTCCTAAACAGTTCATTAATCTATGAGTTCAAAATATTATGTTGGTACCATGTTTAATCATATATGCTGTTTCTGAGTGCGGTTTGGTTTGCCATTTGGAATCTGATATATAATCATTTTAACTGGATGTGGATCATGGATTCTTGTTTAACTTAATCCTAAATCAAACCAAACAAGCACATAACTGAGGTTTCTGTTTGTAGAACTGTTGAGCTAACCTTGTTTTGGTTATAATTTGTGTAGGGAGATTGGCTATGTTGGCGTTCTTGGGATTCATAATTCAACACAACGTGACAGGGAAAGGACCATTTGACAACCTCTTGCAGCACCTCTCTGACCCATGGCACAACACCATCATCAATACAATCCGTGGCTACTAAGTTTGTATCCAATGACACATGATGATAAGCCTGTGTCCTTCTCGTGTAATCCTCAATGGGTGAATTTTGAGACAGATTTGGGCATGATTGTAATGATCCATCTATTTTCATGTACAGAGGAACTCAGATGGTTTTATATTGTGGTTTAGATTCAACTCAGTTAATCACAAATCAAGCATCATATTTAAAAAAAAAAAAAAATCAAAATTCGAATACAGTATTTCTAAAGTATGTAAAATTGAATTCCAGTTTTAACAAAATTTAAATTTATTAGTTGGATCACTACATGGAATTTCAGAACACATCTGGTGGCTAAAACTAAATCTAAATCCCAACACAAATGAACAGATATATTTTTGGGAAATCAACTGTTGGCTTATCAATACTTAACTAAGACTAACCTCAAATTGCATTTTAATTTCTTCCTTTTATAGAGACAATTGATTAATCGTGATAGGCTACCGTATTCTTGTCGCTTAATGTTTTCATATTCCTGTCTAATCTGATATATAATTTAAACGAGAAAGGATATGAAAACGTCTATAGTGATATATAATTTGTACATGTTACATTGACACCTATTGTAATTTAAATGATTTTATGGTTTCATTGGTTCAGGTTACTAGATGATCCAATATGATATAATGCAATATGATATAATGCAACTCAAATGGATTGAGTTGGATTTTATTTAGGCAATTTCTTTCTATACTTCTATTCCTTTCTTCAAACACCTCATACTTTAAAAATATTTAAATTAACTTTTGATATTTTTCATTAAACATTCTCTTAATTCCTTAATGAAAAATTCAGATATTTTTTAATTATAGAATTCAAAAGTTAAAATTTAAGATTTTTATTTTTTATTTTAGATTATATAATCTGAAACATAAAATTTGCATTTTGGATTGTAGAATCCAGAATAGCTATTTTCATAATTTTTAAAACGATGGGGTTGCAAGAAGAAATTGTGGAAATACAGGAAGAAATCACTTTTTTATTTATTTATGATTAGGTTAAACTCGACCCAATTCAAACTAGTTCACTCTTATATAAGTTGGGTGATGAGTTTAGTATAGGTGACTTGAGACCCAATTCAAGATTCACTCTTATATTTGTGTTATGGATAAATTGTGTTATGTTATTTTTTTAATATTCTGAATTAGTTTGAAAATTCTTATTATGACTTAACTTATTGACTTAGTTATTGGATTATTTTTTAATTAGTTTGATACTTGAAAATTATAATTTTTAATAAAAAAGAAGTTTTTCAAAATATCGACCCAATTAACCTAACCAAATCTAATTCAAGAAATAAAAATGTATGCTTATCTCTAAAAGTCTCTTTGATTTTTATTTTTCTTTTTAATTGGTTTATTGTTGAGTTCAAACATTTTGAGAGACGTCCATATTCTCCGTGCCATGAATTTCTAATATTCCTACCCAAAGGGAATTCAAATCCGGAGTGATACATTTTCAACAAACATACTTTACCTTTTTTTTAAAAAATAACTCATGAAACATATACTACACTTAAAACTTGAACTCACTATGAGCTATGCTTCAAATTAGAAGGAGAGATAAATTTCAATAACTCCTATAAAACATTTCATAAAACATAATGCTATAAAGATCACTACATACAAGGACTATATTTAAGTTAAAAAAATGGTGACTTCAAAAATAGCTCACAAGGAAGATTCAAAAGGCAATATATTTCTTTGGAAAATAATTCCAAGGGTTAGGGTTTCCATGATATTATATGTTAGATCAAAGTTCAACAAACCATTTGTATTATTTTGATTTTGTTCTTAAACAACAAAGCATAACATATTATTTTTTTAGCATCAAATTATGTCATATATAAGTGTTTAGTTTAGCCTAATATACATAAGTTACATAAGTGAATAGATGCAAGCATTATTTTTTGTGTGCTTCATTTAACACATGGAAGCGCTTTGTGTATACTCTTCGTTTGATAAGCTTTTGCTTGGACATATGCAAACTTTGTCTGATAAACGTAAGCCTTGAGTATCTCATAGTATGTTAAAGAAGAATCCACCATACCCTATTTGTTTCGATTAAGTTTTATTAAAACAACTAAGTATAAAGCATGATTGTGCTTTTATAAGTGTCTAATTTCCGTAATATTTCATATTAAAATATAGACACTTATGAGGATTTATTGCTAATTTACATATAAAATAATCCCTAATTTATGAATTTATACCTTTTTTACATTTTTTTTGATCTTTATTTGAATAAGAGCATTTTATTCCCAAATTTGGTGTTAATTGCAGATTTCTAGGGAGGATTGAAGATTTGGAGCAAAGGAGAATAATTTGAGCTAAAAAGATGCAAAGAAAGATTGGACATTTTTTATGTTTTATCACTTAGTCCATTAGCGTGACACAAGAAGGAACCTAACCCTAGAAAATTAGGATAAATAGGGGACTAGAGGTTCAACCATAGTGTGCCAGATTGAGAGGAAAACACCATAGAGTGAATTGTAACCCAATTGGGAGAATAGAAGGTGCTAGAAGTATGCGTGGCTAATTCTAGCCTTTGGGATTGAGAGTAATCTGCTCAAAGTCTTATGTATTGAGGTGATATCTTATATATTAATATTCAGTTCTTGATTGATTATTGGTATTGTTGTTTTACTTTTAACTTTCCGTGACAAATTGAGAATCCTAAATCTGACCGAGAGGTATTTTTAGGGTTTGGACCCAAACAACCATACTTAACATATTTGAGTGCTAGGAATAGACTTGAAATGTTAATTGCTATTAAACGTCTGAGCTTCGTTATAAGTTGTTCTTATAATTATGCGAGGGATCAATAGTTAGGGGACATTCTTAAGGATTTTATATGCGAGGAATCGATATAAATGATTTTTATACGGGCATTAATTTCAATCAAAGAACTTAATATTGACATGCTAGTCAAAATACATAAGAGTGAGAAAGATGAAACCTAATCCCTATTTTTCCAACTTGAAACAACCAATTCTTTGTCTGTTTTCTTATTGATCAGTGCCAACACAATTAATTCAAAACCTTTGTTATTGTTCTGTTTTTATATTTAACGATAATTGTACTCGATAATTCACTGTTCCTTGTGAGATCGATATCCGTCCTTAGGGACAATTATTACTTCTGACAAAGCGGTGCACTTGCCGTAAAAAGTCATCAAGTTTTTGGCGACATAAGCTTATTTTTTTAACATCAGATCATGTAAAACGCAAGTGCTTCATTTGATAAGTAGAAGTTTTAATCAAACGATGCAAAGAAAATTATTAAGCTAACATTCTTCTCGAATATTATATATATTTATATGTGTTTGTAGAGAATGTCTTCGTCTCGCAAGAAGATATCAAAATATCACATCAAATATATCTTGGAAGATGCCATAAAGTTGTTGCACGCTAATAAGCATTTTGACGCACCTTCTGTCTAACTTGTAAAGATTACTTGTTGTGCACGATCTCTGACTTAGGTCCAGCTAGTCGCATCAGTTTTTAAGATGTTGCTTGAAGAAAAAGATAAGAATTTAATGCTACTAGAAGCGCATTTAACGCATCTCTCCATCTAAACATGGGTAGACACAAGAATAAAGCTTCTTTGAAGATCTCAACGGGCATAAACAATTGCGCAAAAACTCCTTTCTTAACATAGTTATAGATAAATCCTTCAAGTTGAAGAAAAATATACAAGTGATCATAAATGCAAAAAATGATATCAATTATGTTGCTCTAATATCTAAATGTCAAAAGTCCACAAGAATATTTGTGTTGAAATAGAAAAATTGTATAATGATTAAAGTTTGTATATGTCATGAGATGCTAGCCTTATCTAGTAAGCAAACCTTGTGATATTTATGATCACATCTCTATACAACCATTATTTGTTTAGACAGAAGTGGTTGGGCTCCAAAGAATAACTTGTCCTTAGCTTGGAGCGGTTGTGTTCCAAAGAATACTCGTGTTAGCTAGGAGTAATTTTGTTCCAAATAATACTTAGTCTTAGATAGGAGTGGTTGCGGTCCAAATAATACTAGTTTTAGTCAGGAGTGCATGATGTCCTAATAAAACTCATTTGTATCTTGCAACCATTGTTTGTCTAGTGAAACTTAATTTGTTGATTGAAAATTGGATGTAGTATTTGTTAACGAATGAACTCGTATAAAAGCCCAATGTAAATTCCTTTTTATCTCTTATCTATTTAAATTACATGGTATTTAACGATTAACTAATATGAGAATGAGATTTTTACGAAAACAAGTTTTGAAAACCATTTTGGATAGTCCATTTGTCAAACTTGAAGTTGTGTATGAGTTTCTTCATTAGATACAATCTCTTAAGAAATCACTTGATAATGGGTCTGTCAAGAAAAATCATCGCCTGATTGTACTTTATCGAATGATATCTTACAAAAGTTGAAAAAAGTCTTAAAAACACAATTCAATCCTCTCTTTTTGTATATTGACATGTTTTTCACATGGTACATATCAAACCTATAAATGCTCATTACTTCTTCATTTTTTTAACATTAAGTTCCATTGAAGAACGTGCTAAAAGCTTCTCCACGCGAACAAATTTTCTAAAAAAGGCGACATGTTAGTGGTACGGAATCAACCAACTATATTAGGTTATGCACTTTGCTCAAAGGTGGAAAGAAGCTACTTATACTAGTCATGATGAGCCTTGTTGTGTCAGAGGAGTTGTGTAAAGAAGTCATACATTTTTAATTCTAACGTCAAAATTTAATGTGTCTCTAAGATCCAAGCATGGTCAAATGCAAGAAGAAGCAATAATAGAATAAGACCTTCACAACGACTCCAAAAGGATTTGCATAGTTCTTTTCTTCTCAACTCTATACAAAGAAGATCTTTGTGAAGAAGGAAAGCTGGTGAAACTCTAGCAACAATAACACACTCTTCTAATCCTAAGAAATCCTTAACCTATTTTTGTGAGGAAGAACATTGTTCATGTTCATAGTTGTCTAGAAGAGTGTGATTCATCTTTGTATTCATGGTAAGACGTGACCCTCTTTCTAGTAAGTAACCTGGTGATCTTTTAGCTCACTTTCTTTGTAATCCTTTATTTTTTATCCTGGAATGGTTATTTTTCACAAAATACTCAAGTTTAGCTAAAAGTGCTTGTGGTTCAAATCAATACTCAGTCTTAGCTAAGAATGGTTGTGTTTCAAAAACAATATCCGGTCTTAGCCATGAGTGGTTGCATTCCAAAGAATTCTTGATCTTAACCATAAATTGTTGTGTCAAATAATACTCATGTTTAACTAGGAGTAAATATGTCCAAATAATACTCATGTTTAGCCAGGAGTAGATAGGTCAAAATAATATTTGTTTTTAACTAAGACTAGCTGAGGTTCAAAAGAATATTGAATTGTATCTTGTAACATTAGTCTATCATAGTGAAACTTGATCATGTTGATCAAGAACTAGACATAGTCTAGGTTTATCAGACAAATCAATATAAAAATGTCTTTATCCCTTATCTTTTTTCATATTTCATATTATTAAATTGTATCTAACATGAGGAAGAGAGTCTTATGTTTGTCAAGCTTGAAGTTGCGTTTGACGATCCTTGTTTAAACACAATCCTTTAAAAAACTACTTGATAGTGTGTCTATCAAGAATAAAACTATAAAGTTCATGTTTTTCAGGTGAAGCTTTTCGATAAGTTTTTCTTAAAACACAATTCAACCCCCCCCCCCCCCCCCCCCCCCCCTCTTTTTTTAGGCCTACAATTCTAACAATTGGTATCAAGAGCTAGGTTCTTGAAAGTCATTCAAGTTTTGATCCTAAAACTTTTTTTTTTCATGGCTGATAAACTACCCTTTGGGGAGGGTGCATCTATTAATAGACCACCTCTATTTTGTGGTTTGAATTGTCAATTCTGGAAGGTTAGAATGAAAATATTTGTTTTATTGATTGATAGAGGAATCTAGGATGCTATTGTAAATGGCTTCCTAAAATTGAAAAAGATGATGTTTTCATTGAGAAACCTTGGTCCCAATGGACTGAGTGTGAAATTAAAAAGGCCCAATATGATTGCATTACCAAGAATATCATCACTTTTGCTTTGAATTGTGATGAATTTTTCAGGGTCTCAAAATGTGCATCTACAAAGGAGATGTGGGACATCCTTGAGGTTATCCATGAAGGCACAATTGATGTGAAGAAAAGCAAGGGAAAAAACCAGCCATCACACAGGTACATTAGCAAGAATGTTAATGAATTTAATTCTACAAACTACACTTGTTTTGGATGTAGTAAACAGGGACACATCAAGGTTGAATGTCCAAGCAATGTGAGCAAAGAGAAAGGGGGTTACAAGAAGTATAAGAAGAAAGGAAAATTAAGAAGAGCATACAATGATGATTCATCCTCAAGCTCATCATCAAAGGAAGATGAAGAAGCCAAATGGCAAAGGATGAATCTGAATCAAGCAGTGTGAGTTCAAGCACTTCTATTAATTTTGAGAATTATAGACAACTTCTTGATGCCTTTAAAGAAACTCATGAGGAAGCTAATAGGTTGGCCCTTTTGAATAACCGGTTGAAAGGATTAAACAACTGGTTGGAAAATAGAGTTAAGACCTTAGAAGAGGAGTTAAACAATTCAAAAAGTGATTTTGATATATTGGAAATGATTTACCAAAACTCTTCTTGTAAGTGTGTTTATTCAAGTTTTTGTGAAAATTGTGAATCTCTTCAAAAGAAGGTTCACTACCTTTTAAAAACGGTGAACAATGTAAGAATTGATGACTTAAACAAGAGGGGGTGAATTGTTTTATCAAAGATTTTTGCAAATACTTGCTTCAGAATTAATCCTTAACAAACAACTCAGATAAGCATTTAAGGAAGGCAATCAAACAATCCAACAAAATAGTTATTAGAATTTCAACTGGTTAAAGTCACGATTTAATCGGTTGTTTATAGCAGTGTTCCCGCCGGTTGACCAGGGTCGTCTTTATGCGTGACTTGTCCTCGCGAGGTAGGGCACCTTCGTTTTGCTCCGTCTGTGAGTACCTGAAAAGAAGTGAACAAAGGGGCGCCCTCGCGGCCGTTTGCACTCCGACGATCAAGTCAGCTAGCGAGAAACATCAAAGGGTGACACACCTCCGTATCGGAACACCGTGAAGGAATGCTCTGAAGGTGGTCGAATAATACTGAGTGGCTAATACTGTGGCCCTAAGTGTCTGTGCGTACAGTGGGTGCGCAACGAAACAACTAGGGTTTGCGTGTGTGTAAAACTGTGGCAACTAGGTCAAAAACTTAGATCCCTTTCAAACGTCCCAAGGCCCCTTTTTATACACCTCCCGCATTTAAAGCGCGTTAAAGCACATTGAAAGCGTATAAAAACATGCCTTGAAACATTCGAAACTTAACTGAATTAACGCGTACCTTAACGAACTTTTAGGAAAGTCTTGATGTTTTCAGTGCTTATTGCCACGTGTTCTTCTGACCTAATCGTTATTCTACGCAGAGAGCCTCACAGCGCCGTAACCCAACTTAGGGTTATTCCATTGTGCGAGTTCTCTTTCCTCGAAGTGCATATGGCGCGTGGGGTGATTTTCTGGGTGCCAACTCATGCGCCCCAGCCTCTAGTCAGTTGCCCTGGGAGCGTATCTACCTTTCTCTCATACCATGCACGTGGTTCTCCCCTGGGCGTGGCCTTCTCATGGGTTGTATCTGTCCCAGGGTCCCCCAACGGTGGCGTCGGTACTTCACGAGTCAGGTTACCCCCTACTAGTACTAGAATTATGGCCTTGAAGCCACCTTTCTCTTCTCTTTATTACTGTCCTGAGGAATTAAGGCCTCTTGCGGTGTCACCCCCTCCACGGTCTTTCCTACCCATGGGTATCGGGGGGTGACACCGTCGATGCCTTAACTTGGCGACGCCTTATCTTGGCGACACCCTAACCTGGCGACGCCTCATCTTGGCGACGCCTCATCCTGGCGACGACTACACCTGGCGATGCCTACACCTGGTGACGCCTCATCCTGGCGACGACTACACCTGGCGACGCCTACACTTGGCGACACCTTAAGCGGTCAACCTGTTGACTTTCTTCCCTTGGGCCCCCTTGAGGGATCCCAACATACGTTGACTTTGACTTTGACTTTGGTCAACGCCCGGGGACGGGACGATACACAAGCCCCCCAGTCTTGAGTTGACACTTGTTTCAGCAAAAAGACTAAGGCCTCGCCCTAGCATCCACGTGGCATTCCTGCTGACGTGACATTCCTTTGATCAGTTGATGTGACGGTCTCTCAACGTCTGACGCGACATTCTCTGCGTTGATGATGTGACGTTTTAAGTTGCGCGCTAATCTCTCGACACGTGGCACGATCCTACGGTTGGGGACGAGTGTCGTTTGGCGCTTCCAAGTTAACGTTATAACCTTTCAAAATCATGCGCTCAAGCACTGTTTCATCTGTTCTCTTCGCATTCTACTCACTGTTCACCTTCTTCTCCGAAAGCTCTTTCTGCATTCTTCGTTCTCTCCTTAGCACTTCCAAAACCGATACTCAAAAGGTTCGATTTTTCCCCTTCAATGGCTCTCCCCTTTAACTTTGGTATTGATATAACTGCCTGGGCCTGTTTATTTTCCTTGCATTCGTGTTTCTCTTCCTCATTTCTCTGTTTCTCCCCTTCTGAACTTCTCGCGTGGGTATGGGTTTTCTTAGGGTTTCTTCCCCCTTTTCTCCCTGACCTCATTTGCTAAACCTTTTCTCTTCTTCATTCTTCAGTTCCTTCATCAATGGCGCGTACTAAAACAACGACCAACCCTCCACCCCCCAAAGTCAACTATAGGGCCCTTTACCCATGGGCTCCAGTTGAACTGCTCGACGAGTACTCGAGCTTGGTCTCCACAAAGGCTTGGAGGGATCACGTGGGAGAGTCGAGCGCCTACGACCATCGTGCATTCGCGAAGAGGCAGGATGACGACATAGCAGTGCTCCCTTGTACCTTAGGGGAGCCTGTATGCGGGGATGAGCGGGCCAACAACGGGGTCCCCTTCTTCTACTTCTACCAGGTGGTTTTCAAGCGCATAGGGATTCGCTTGCCCTTCTCTAGGTTTGAGAGGGAACTGTTAACTGAGATCAACGTTGCCCCAGCCCAGCTGCACTCCAACGGCTGGGCCTTTGTCAAAGCTTTTGACATCTTGTGCGGGTTCTTCGGGTGCGCTCCTTCCGTCGACATCTTCCTTCATTTCTTCGAAGTGAAGAAGCAGGGGAAGAGCCTCTAGGTGAGCCTCAACAACATACCGGGAAGGGTCCTCCTGACCTTATTTCAACAATCCTTCAAGGGGTGGAAGGCCATGATGTGAATGTAACAACAAGAATAAATGATTCTTTGACATTTTTAGGAGCAACTTGAGTTGGTCATGAATGGCACTTTACTTAGAATTGGATCAATGTTCTAATTCAAGAACTCACCAAGACTTTGCACCAACCAAAGCTCATATGGAAGTCCATATATTGTTAAATGAAATCAAACAACAAGAATGAAGAACAAGAAAGGATAAACCGAACAAAAAAGTAAGATTACACTACTGCACCGAACAGAACAAATGGAAACCAAGCTGGAAACAGAACTTCAAACGGTAGAAATGAAGGTAAACACTAGAAATTAAGAACTACCGAATGAAAATTGAAGAAAAGGAAGAAGAAGCACTTATAGAATGGAACATGCTGAATTTGAGACTTGGAAGAACAATTCACGCCACTTGGAGCCTTGATCCAAGATAAGTGAAGGAGTGCCGCCACTTGAAGCTCACCATTGCTCACAAGATAAGGCAAAGGAAGAAGAAGA
>Ga0123342_1001555_pt1 | contig 38667 bp, 18 predicted proteins | sample Turbeawhitnodule_FD_89960 | JGI IMG/M metagenome (GOLD analysis project Ga0123342, IMG submission 89960) | Root nodule microbial communities of legume samples collected from Mexico - Turtle bean Mexico white nodule | ecosystem: Host-associated > Plants > Roots > Nodule | place: Mexico: Nepantla...
AATTTTGTATATTTTTTTATTTATTATAAATAATTTTTTATTATTATTAATTATTAGTATTTATATTTATTAATAATATTATTAAATATTTTTATTGCTTAAATTTATTTAATATTTAATATTATTATTGTTAATATTATTATTTAGTAAATTTATTTTAATTATTATTATTTATTATTTTATTATTTTTTATATTATTATTATTTTTAATTTTACGTATATTATTATTATTTTATAATTTTTATATTTATATTATTAATTTATTTCTTTTATTATTATTTTATAAATATATTTATATTATTATATAAATATATTTATATTATTATTATATAAATATATTAGTTTATTATTATTATTATATTATATTCTTCCTAATTCTTTGCTTTTCTTCGCATTGGCGCAGGATGCCAATTCCTTCTTCTCCCACTAATCGGTTCTTTTCATTCTTCGTAATTGACCGGAAACAAACGCGAAATTTTCCTGCAAATCATTGCCTTCTAATCCGAGTGAATAGTATTCACTCCGATCCAAACACGGATTCAATATGGATAGGAACTTGGAAGATGAGTGTTAAGATTTAAGTAATATTTCCTATTAAAATATAGGTATTTATGAGTATTAATTGTTAAGATAAGTATAAAATAATCCATAATTTATTATTTTATACCTTTTTACATATTTTTGTGATTTATAGTTTAATAGGAACAATCTATTCCCAAAAGATTTAGTGTTAATTTCAGGATTTTAGGGGATAATGAAGATGATTGGGCAAAAGGAAAATATACAAAGATAAAAAGATAATGTTGGAATACATCAACACTCACCAAAGTTGTCAAAATTCGCAAAAAGTCAAGATGCCACCGGTGGATCTCCCTCGAGTGCGTAAAATCTCGCTTGAGTAAGATAGCGTCAATAACGTTGGGTCTTTTTACGTTTTATTTGCCCAAGAGAACCCATTAGCGCCTAAGCGAAAAATCACTTAAATTCAGCCAAATTAGGTTAAATAGGAGGCTTGAGGCACAACCCTAGTGTGCAAGATTGAGAGGAAAACATCATTAAGTGATTGTAATCCAATTGGGAGAATAGAAGGTGTTAGAAGATGAAACCATGCTAATCAAAATACTAAAGAGTGAGAAAGATGAAACCCAATCCCTATTTTTTCCAATTGAAGCAACAACTTTTTGCTTTATTTTCTTGTTAATCATTGTCATCACAACAAATCCCAACAAACTTTTATTATTCTTTCTTATATTTAGTGATCATTTTACTTGATTATTCAACTATTTCTTGTGGGTTCGATATTCGTCCCTAGGGACATTATTACTTCTGACAACACGGTGCACTTGCCGTAAAAAGTCATCAACCACATAGGTTTTAATTTGTCTGGAACAACTTTCAAAGGGGCACTTGATGACCTAATTTGTGGTGGGTCACTTTTGGCCCATTTGCAAGTTGAAAACTGGGTAGGGGAGTCTGCGGGTTTGGGCCCATTTGACATGGTAGAACACTCAGGGCATGTTGCACTTGGAGAGAACCTATGCATGGATCGTGGACGCGGAGCTGCTAATCGCGGCTATGAAGGTGAGGTGACGAGTTTGCAGCTGGGATACGCTAAGTTTTCCGACGACCCAGCACAGGCAGCGGTGCTAGTGTTTAACAACGTAGTGGAGGTGGTTGCTGGTTGACCCTTCACTGCCTAGTCAGTTGGGAAGGTGTTCGTCGACAGGGTGGTTGGAGGTGCGTCTCTTTGCGGCGCTTCCAGGGATGCAAACCTGGACTCGTTAAGGGTTGAAGGTGAGCAAGCGCACATCACAGAGGGATTGAGTTGTGATATGACTTGCTTGGAGGACAACGTTGGACTTCTTCCGGGAGCTGGGGCGTTTTTCTCACCAAGGGACAAGGGCAAGAATGCAGTTTGCGGGTCGATGGCCATTGCGGTCAGCTGTCCTATGAAACCAGCACGAAGGAAGACGGTCAAGAGCGTTGGTCGGGAAGGAATGCTGCCAGCGTTTTTTTCGAGAATTGAGATTTCCCCTACAGGTGGAAGTGTTACCCAATCTGCTTCTTCAACGGAGTTGAGGTTAAAAAAAATCGCAAATAATTATATCTCTAACAGTGCTGTTAGAAACTGTAATAGATTGTTTTGGTTGAAAAATGACAACAATGAAGCTAGGAGAGTATGGAATATTGATAAGGAGATGGGTTTCTCACTTTTCAAGGAAGAAGATATTGTGATTAACAGTTTACAAATGATGGAAAACAGAGATAGTGGTAAGACAAGGTGTAATAGGAAGGAGTGCAGTGTTTCTGATGATGAAATTAATTAGCATGAACATTACAGGATTAGGAGGAAATATCAAAAGAAAATATTTAAGAGATCTAATATGCATTGAATAGGTTGGAATGGTTTGCTTACAAGAACTAAAGTGTGTTGTGTTTGGCAAGGTAAGTTGTTATAACTTATGGGGTTCTAATGAAATTGATTGGGTTGAATGTGGTGCTAGTAATAATACGGGAGGGATTATTACGATGTGGAGAAAAAACTACTTTAAAATGTTAAGATCTTTTAATGGGAGCAATTATTTTGTAATTGAAGGGGAATGGAAGGTTGGAGTTGGGGTACAAGTTACAATCGTGAACGTCTATAACTAATGTGAGTTGATTTTAGGTTGATCATTAGGTGACATTTTTATATTCATGATTGAGGTTTTAAGACAATTAAAGAGTGAAAGCCTAAGGAAAATCCTCACTGGACATTAACTTAACCAAGTGGTTAAGTAGATATGAATGTTCATTTCACAAAGGCAAAATGAAAACACAATTATATGGTGAATATGATGACAAATATGGTGCGGAATTGAATAAGCAACATAAGCACCAAAGAATGGATCGAATGGAATTTAAAAAGACAAAACTAAGAACATGTTTATGATAGAATGGAATGGAAATGGATAAATGGAAGAGATGATGAAAGAAGAACTTAGGGATGGTGAAGCAAGGATGAATCACGCCACTTGATGGGATGGAATCACCAAGATGAGTGAAAGGAGGCTGCCACTTGAGAGCTTCATATCTCACAAGATAAGACCAATTTAGGAGGAGACTCACTCACTCACAACTCACACAAAAATTGTGCAGAATTTCTTTACTATAATTTCAACTTGTAAAATACATTAGGTATGCCTCCTATTTATAGGTGGAAGAGCCTTGGAGAACAAGTTAAAGGGGTAGGATGGGAAAAGGGAAAAAATGGGCAGCCTTAGGGTTTGACTAAGTCAATCCCGCATCCTAGACTTGTCCTTCTAGAAACTATGTCAAAATGTCTTCCAAAAGGGCTAGGAACAAGCAAAAAGCTACCCACACCCCCTATTATGCTAAAGGTACCTTATTCTGGCCTATATTTGTTATTTGGACCCCTAAAGTGAGCCCAACTTATTTACAATATTTTCTAATCATTAAGAAGACCAGTAGGAAGAACTTTAAATGCTCTGGTCTATGTCCAATTCTCCCTCTGGTGAGCTCTCCACTTTGAGATGACTTCTCATTGTGTAAATTAGAATCCTTGGACATCTTCTTGTTGACTTGATTCACATCATGCCCCCCCCCCCCCAGGTTGGAGAGAATTCGATATCAGAAGTTCTTCCTTCCTGTTTTTCCACAAAGAGAAGTTATGTAAATAAATTGGGCTAACTCTGAGGGTTCAAATAGAAGAATAAGTTAGAGTAGGTTTACATAGCATAAATAAGGGTGTATTTAACAAAAGGGACTTATGGAAAGCCCATCTTTTATGACAAAGTGCACCTAGGTTTAGGGTTTTAGCTAACCTACCTTCTAGAAGGAAAAAGGTTGTGATCTTTTACCATAGGCTTGACCTAGCCGCTCCTCTCCTCTCCCAATTCTATCCATCTTTCACTCTTGTTCTCCAAGTCACTCATCCCTATATAAAGGGTGCCTTGGTTCATGTATGGACACATTGAAATTGAATAAAGTAAAGAAACTTTGCGTGAGTGTTTTGTGAGTCCGAGTACTCCTTTTATCTAGGTCTTATCTTGAGTGCAATTCACTTCAAGTGGCGGCTCTGCACCACTTATCTTGGAGTCTCCCACCCTCCAAGTGGTGTGATACCATCTCCATACTCATAAGCTTTCTTTCTCTTCATCTTTTACCTTTTCTTCCCTTGCGCCCTCATCCTTCCTCTTTATGTTCTTGTTTTCTTCATTTACTATTTGGTCATTACTTTATTCCTTGCTTCCTTTTGTTCATTTATTTCCGCAATCATCATCATCCACACCATATATTTGTGTTTTTCTATTTTCCCTCTAGAAGTGAACCTTCACACTTAACCACTTGGTTAAGTTTGTGTCCAATGGGGATCTTCTTTAGGTTCTCACCTTAAATTGTTAATCTCAAAATCATAATCAAAAGAGTAACCTATAAAATGTGCAATCCTAAAATCAACTCGCATCAATTAGGAGTGATGGTGATTCTATTGAGTATTATGTTAGTTCTGTCTACAGTTTCTTAAGGGAAGAGGAAGAAGGAGAAGCTAAGCGGTTGTATAGTTCTTTCTAGATGATAAAGGCTTTTCTCTCAACCCATGTCACTGCTTGGAGGGTGCTGGAAAATAAGTTAGTTACTAAGGTCAACTTGGAGAGACGTGGGGTTGAATTAAAAAGTATTTTATGTTGCCTGTGTGGGGACAAATGAGGAAACAACAAGTCATTTGTTCTTTGGCTGTAGAATTGCTTGAATAGTTTGGAGCCTTTGCTTCAAGTGGTTAGGGCTTAGCTCAGTTGTTCATCACACTTCTCTCACATTTCCTACAGTTTAATATACACGAAGCACCTAGTTCAGTTAATTTAATTCCGGAAAGTGTCTGGATTGCGGTGATAAGTGAGATTTGGAGACATAGGAAAAAATACATTTTTAAAGGTGAAGTGATTGATCATTCTGAAATTTTCTCCATGGCTCAACTAAAAGCCTGATCATGGGTATCCTCTAAAGTCTCTTCTGCTTGTTTTTCCTTTTCTGACTGGTGTTTGAATCCTCTAATTTGTATGTATTTGATTAAAAATAAATTATTTATTTAGGTTGGTCAGACTGTATTTGTTCTAGTAGAAAGTTAGTGGCAAGCTTTTGGAAGGAGTTGTTCGCTTTTGTACGATTTTGTACAAGGATTGGATCATCCCTAAAGTGATTCTTATTTATTTATTTTTTATTGCTAATAATAAATAAATAATAATAATAATAATAATAATAATAATAATAAATGTGTTATACACACCACAATGTTTGAGATGCAAACCAAGATCTGGAAGATGATGCCTTTTTTATATGTAAATGATGCAATTTGTATTAATATTATCAGAATGATTAGATTCAAAATTTATTATACTTAATAAAGTCATTGAAAATAAGTACGATATTACTTGAATAGAAAAAATTATACTAAAGTCGTTAGTAGTTTACACGATTTTTATTTTGAAAATGTTAAAAAACTTAGCACGACATTAAATAAGGTTACTCGAAGTTGTGCACAATGAGCACATTCTTCTTTCAAAATTTTAAAACAAAAGTCGTGTGGACTACTAACCACTTTAATACAATTTATTTTGTTAAAGATAATATCGTATCTATGCGTAACAACTTTAATATAATGAAGTGTGTTTCATGAGCACAACTTGTCTATTTGTGTAATAAATTTTAAATTTGTCTATTCTTCTAATATGGAATAGAAATAACACAATTTATATTAAAAAATCGAAGATGATATTTGTATAAATTTCAAAAAACAAAATTCTAAACTTATGATAATAGCACGAAAATGGAAACAGTTGTAAAGAAAAGAAAAAAAATGACAAATAGGATAAAAGATTAAATTATTTAAAATAAATGAAAAAGTATAATATTTTTTATTATTAATTTGGTGTTTGTAATAAATTATATATGTAAAATATACTTTAAAGTATTTATTCTCTTTGGAAATATAATGTTGATGAGATTGTCTTTTCCTCTATAAGTAAACATAATTGGTGTATTTTCATTTTGTGAAAATAAGTGAGTCCCACAAAACTTTATCTTTCAAATCTTTGTCCATACCCTATTTTAAATGAGTATAGTCTTTACATATCCACCCTTTACTATTTGCAAAGTTGATTCCTTGATACAAATATATTTAATAGTGTGCTTGGTATGAGAAATTTAAAAGATAATTTTTTTAAATGTGAAATAATTTATCATAAAATATGTTTATTTAGATTAAAAAAAGGTTAAAAATTTAAAATTTCAAGAATTTTAAGATAATTTCATTACTAGTGATTTTAATTACTTAAAGTTTATTCATTTATTTATTTATATATATATAGCTTTAGTTTTAAAAAATAATACTATATTAGTTATAAATCAACTTTAATTTCTATTTAATGTGTAAGAGTTTGGGTATATTGCAATAAATATTTACTATAGTATATAAAAGTTATTTCCCTCACAAGATATATTGTATCGAAATAATAACAATACTCAAATATTAATATTTTATGAAATTTAGCATTTGAGATATTTTTTAATATTTTATCATATTTTTTTCAATTATTATATATTTTATTAATATGTTAAATACTTGACAAAAATGTTGACGTGCCTTTATAAAACAATGCATTTTATTAATTTTTATAGAAATGATGTCATGGCAACTATTTCAAAACATTGAAAAACATGATGGTAAAATATGTAGAAAAAAATTTAACGATAACATTGTGAAACTTGAAACTTTAATGTTCAAACTTGATGATAAAATGTGCTAAAGAAAAAATAATAATAATAAAAATTGAATGATAAAATGTGTAATTAAACCTAATGAAAACTAGTTAAAAGTTTTAAAGGATTCTACCCTGCTTCAAACGTAAAAGCTCCAAACTTTGCATTAAAGTCAGTTAATTGATACACTTATAAGGGAATTTTAGCTTGATGATGCTACTAGTGGCCTCCAAGTTACTATTCAAACCCAAGTAAAGTGAAAACACACAAAAAAGGTCTTTGGATATTTTTGTAAAATTTGTGTATTTAGTTTAAAAATTAAAAAATATCCAAGAGAATACTGTTGGCTAAATTTTTATCTTAGTTTAAAAATTTAGGCAATAAATATATATATTAATTTCAATCATACACTTCTAACTATGATGTGTTTTTTTTTTCATTTTTAAGTGGTGATAATTGTTTGTGATGGCTAGTAATGAATTTTGGTAGTTGAAATAAGTTTTGTTTTGTTTTGGTAGTTGTATTTTTATTTTCTTATTTTTTTTAATACATTTTTTTGAAAACTACAAAACCCAAAAAAAAAACAAGATACAAAAATGAAATATAAAACTAAAAAAATATCTTCACATTGGAAAACATCAAATATAATAAATCTTTTCACCAATCCTCTCACACGATCCAAATGATGGAATTGATCTCTTAAACGTTATAGTTAGAGAGAAAAAAATGAAAGTTTACCGTTGAAAGGGAGGTATGAATTACTATTACAAGTTATTTAAAAAATATGAGGTGATGCTTAATTTAACATTATTTAAAAATTTTAAAATGTTAAAAAACCTTTTCATAATTTTAATGAAGGTGAAGGAAGAATTTATGGTTGGTAACTTCTTTTGTTTGGAGATAAGCGTCAAGTTATATTGGACTTTATATGTTTGGGCTTTTGTGTTTTAGAACTTTAAGCTTTTTTTATTAGTTGCAAAATTAAAAAAAAAAAACACCAATGTAAAAAATGTATATTTAATATATTGCGTTGTCTATTGGTCAATGTTTAAGATGATAATTTATTTTGACTTTTTTGTAAAAAAATTTAAAATATTTTATGATAAAATATATCATTTTTGGGTAAGAAATTTTTAAAAAATATTAAAAAATTTATAAGAGTAATTGTATTATTAAAATTGAAATTTTTTAAATTTCATCTTAAAAAAAAGTAAAATTTTGAATTTTTTATATTTTTAAATTTATGTTTTTTTTATATCCTCACATCAACACAATTTTGGTTAGAGTATCACCAATTTGAATAATATCATCATATTTTTATTAGAGTATCACCAATTTGAATAATATCATCATATTTTTTATTAGAGTATCACCAATTTGAATAATATCAAGGTCTTGTTGGAATTATCAGTTTTCAGTATTTTTCGGTTAATGTAAACTAGATTTTTTTTTATTGACGTTAATATGAATTATTTTCATTTAAATTTATTATCATTATTTGTGTTCTTATTGTATAGCATTATTATTTTCGTTGAGGAGATTATTTTTTGAAAGATATAAATTTCATTTCTTTCAATTGATGTTTGTTATGATTTTGTTTGTCTCTCTAATTATTTCTTTTCATCATTAATACTATAATTATTTTTTGTTAATAGTTTATAAGAATATTTTTTTTATATCAACTAGAAAATTTTCAACGGACATTCAATGAAAAAAAAAAATCAAATAAAGGAAACTTTCAGTAACCACTAACCAAGTTAAAGGTTAACCTCCTTTGTTCCAAGTTGAAATAATGAATATACATTACGAGTTTGGAATAAGTGCATTTTGTTATGATAGATCTTTCTTTAATATAAGTCCATTTTCCTTTAGTAATAATACAAGTTACAACTAGTCATTTATTTTTTATCAGATATTCTTCTTTCCTCTCTATAAGTTGTTTGTTTATGGTATTGTTTAAAATTTTCCTCTACAATGATCTTTTAAGTTCAAAATTTTTTATATGTTGTACTTCTTAATTTAATCTTTTTAATAAAAAAAGATTAATTAAGATAGTTTAAAAATTTAAATACTACGTGGATAAAAAAAGTGAAGTCAGAATGAAATCACACAATATATTTAACTATAACTTATGAACATGTTACAAAACCTTAAAAAGGGTAAAGAAGAAACAGTGTAGCAAGCTAATAAGCACACGAGACCCTTCTTTTCCATATGGTAGAATATCTATACATGTTATCTGAATCACAAGACCAACTGCTTCAGTATTAACCCCACACAATTAAAAGAAAAAAAAATGATGCAAGTCATCAGAGAGTTCAGTGTATATCAGTAGACAATGCCAACACAGTATGCATTATGTTGGCCGGCACAGAAAGGAAACATTCTGTTACAACATAGGAATACATATTATCTTGACATTGTTCTCCACTACCTAGTACCTAAACACTCTTTTTCAAAATGAGTTCAGACATGAGATGTAAAACAGTTAGGCAAAGTTAAGTCCACCTGAATCTTAGATTGGATTTGATGTCAGTCATGGCAAGCTCATTGTGGGCTTGCTCTCAACACATCCACACTAAGAAAAAGATGTAACAGGTTGGTTCATCATTGCAAACCACTAGGCCTTCCAGTTGCTGGTATCTGAGCAGTCTGTGAAAAAGTATGGTACACCATGTTATCAATTGCATTGGATGAAGATGCTTTTCCCTTCACTGTTTGCTCCAAAAGACGAACAAGTGACATGAATATTTCCATCCTTGTTACATCCCTGTTTGCCTGCAAATTGAATAATAACTACATTGGATTCCTTATCCTCATGCTGATGATCTTTGCTTTGAAGGTGCATATTACATCAAAATCAACAAACAAACAAAAACATGCAGTCTCTCTAGCTGTGTGGCCTAGAATTGTGCTTTGTTACCCTCTTAATTAGTGAGTTTATGCTTAACTCAACTTTACAAACCAGCTTAGTAAAGTGATGGGTGCACCCGACTTATATATTACCATCGGATTTTATTCCTAGTCGACGTGTGATCTTCAATAAGATGGAAGACTGAATATTAATATTTAAGACTGTAAGCCAAGTCTCCCATAACAACATAATCAAATAACAAGAAAGCATGATAACCATTTCTTATATTACAAGAGTTACTGATGTAGTATTAGACCCAGCTTTTTTTGGGTTTTCTTTTCATTAAAGTGAGAAGTAGAACCAAACACATTCAGAAAATGAGGAAGAGAGGCAAGAAAGTTTTAAAAAGGCTATCCGAAGTGGGTTTAAAAAATGAGTTACATACTTTAGCCTCTCATCTTTAACTAATCGACGTTAGGCAATGAATCAAAGCTTTTAATTGAAAAAGTAACTTTTAATTGAGAACTGTCAAACAACTTCTATTTTAAAGCTTTTCCGAAAAGATATAATCCCTTAATTTTCAAAAGCTCTCTTGGGAAACTACCGAAAATAAGCGCCAAAAACAGACAATAGGTATCTTATATTCCTATACCAGTGAAAAAATGCCTGCTAGAAATATCATTATCAACTCGATTCACTAACAATGCATATAAAATGTTTAGCTGATGAAAGGCAGGTACTGATACTTATAACTTGGGAATTCATTCTCTACTTATGAACTTGTGTAAAAAAAATGCCCCTTTCTGTAGTATTACCTCAACAGCAAAGCGTGCCCAGATTTTGTCATTGTGAGCTTCCATTACTCCTTTCAATATGGTTAAACCTAATCCTCTGATTAAGTCGGCTATTTCCAAAAAGAAACCTTGCTCCTCACAAAGCATCTGTAAAAATAACCAAGCAGACAGATTATTGAGGTGATAATGAAATATACATTAGGCTAGGACCAAAAGAACTTCAAAAACCATCCACTACCTCCACTAGCATTTGACGAGGAGGATTCAGATCCTCAACTACAATAGGACAAACCATTGATTGTGAGCCAACTTCATATGCCCATGTAGCTCCTCCCTCAAAGTTGTCTTTCAAAAGCAGCCCACCTTCCTTATTGATAATCTGCATATTTAAGGAAGAAAGGATCCCCAATTTTTCATTATTAGCAATTCTTCAACTAACATGCTACAAATTCTTCTTTATAGTCCCTCATTGAATAATCAATGCTGACCAAACTTATATGCTTATAAAGGGTTATTAGCTATTTGATTTGAGCTACCAAATACATAGGCCAGAAAACTTCTCAAAATGCTAAAAATATTTTTCTCTCTCTAAACACATGACCATATATTATATAGTAATTAGATAAACTGCATGAGCTAGAAAACACACAGGAGTGAATACTGTCCCGTACCTTAGACTCCCCTGTTTGTTTTAGCTTGTCAGCATGCTTTGTCACACTTTGCAAGAAAAGCATGTGCTTAATGGTCCGTTCCAAAAGTGCATCTATGCTACACTGTTAGACAGAAAGAGATTAAAGAAGTAAAAGAAAAGTCAGTACCTGAACAAGATATTTAAATCACTAAAAAATTGGAATGAAATTAAGTAAGGAAATACTTTTGCTCCGTTTGGCACAATTTCTCGTAACTCTTTCACTCGATCTTGAATCATTTGGCGATCTTTCGGACGAGGTCTGGGATTCTCTCCTGGTTTAAGCCTTTTACGATTGGGCTTGCAAGCCTCATCTGGCTGCTTTGAGTATCCAGTTGAAACACTGTTCTCACGTTTAACACTCCCACTGTTCTCAACCCACGAACTAAGTTGGGAGCCATAAGCAGAACTAGTTTGAGAACAGTTTCCAGCATCTTCCTTGTTACATCTGGACCTAATACTAGCTTCTGTCGCACCTGTTTTACCACCATTCTTAGGAAAATCAAATATTCCCCCTTGGAAATGACCAGACATAACCGGCCTGCAGGCAGGAGAGGGAACAGAGGAGGTACTATTCCTTGTCAATGTTGTCCTGCACGACATGTCATCAGAATCCTGTTTTACAACAGATTTGGCTTTGGAGACCACTGCATCCAAGAGGTGGTCTGTTCCCGTCCCAGAAAAAATGCCACTGTCTATTGCTTCTTTAACTGAATATATATCCGGATTTGTAGTTGTGTCCAGCATATTCATAGGATCTAACTTCTTGTCCATATTTTCTGTATTTGCATCCAATTCGTCTGTAAAGAGTTTATTCCAATTTCCATTCAGCAATTTGTTTTTCATATCTACCCCTAAAACATCAAACAAGTCATCATCACCTGATGGAGGTTTAGTACTATCTAGTTTGAGTTTAGGATTCATTGCCATCATAGATTGAATACTACCCTCTTTACTAAGGCAATCATGGGCAAAACCAGGGATTTGACCACTAATGGGCAAACGTTTCTCAACATGGAAAGTGGGGAGGTTAGGGGCCTGAAGCAAATCATAGTCTATCTTTTGATTTGTTGAAACACACTTGAAATCTACAGGGAGCATGTTCTGATTAGAGCCTTCTACATGCATGGGAAAGGTGCCGGATTGACTAGTCGAATTCATCAAAGAACAACCCCTTGCTTTAGTTGAAGAATCAGAATTTTGAAGTCCAATCCCAACTTCTACTCCAGATAAATCACCTGTGGATGCTTTGGGAGATTTTGAACCAGGACTAGTAATCAGATTTGACCTCAAAAGAGTACTCATTCCACCATGTATTGGGATTCCTCCCTGTAAAGGAGCACTGCTAGAACTCATACTGTGACCAAGTATGTGGCCTCTATCTGTGTTTGGATGAGGCATGTTTAAGGTACCTGACACATTAAACAAAGGATTAACATTATCTCGATTCCCAATGGCTGATATGATTTGTTGCTCCATTAATGTTAGATGATCATCACTTAGACAAGATTGACCAAAAGACCCAGAAGTAGTCAAGTTATTGAATGCAGATCTTGCATTATATGAAACAGAATGCTGCTGCAGGCATGAATCAACATCTGAGGTTATCACTTCAGCCTCCATAGCTCTACTCTCTTGTTGGCCAGAAAAGTTTGCTTTACTCATTGGAATAACCTTTGGTTGGCAATGGTTACTGGATATTCGGTTCAATTTACAGGATTCTGGTGTCCGTGCAGAACCCTGGTAGGTATTTGTCTCTGCATTTAAGGGGCAAGGTGTATGAACAAAACGCCTTGAAGTATGAGATGGATTACTTTTCTGATTGGAGACATCAGTTACTGAGGGAGTGCCATTTGAAGCAACGGCAGGTGGATCAATCGACAGCGGCACACCAGTAATGGAAGGTCCAGCAAGTCGTTCAATAGAGGAATTTTCGGAATAGTCTTCAGATAGAAGAGCACCAGGAACCCATCCTAATTGCAAGATCAAGCTCTTCACATCATTCACAAAACCCATATTCTCATTTATCTGTGTCATAAAGTATTGATGAATTAGTTGAGGGACATTGGAACAGAAGACAGGAAAGCTTCTTAAATGATGGCACAATCACTAGAATACAAACTAGAGAAACTAATATAAACTAGGAATAGTCTATCTGTAAAATCAAAACAAAACAGAATGAAAATCTTGAGCAAGGTTCAAACTGCTTGCATTAAAAGTTATTCACTAAACCCCGTCCTTTCAATCACTCAGATCAAATAGATTTTGTATAAAAAGAGTGAAGATTTGTGTGGTTGAAAGGACTCACCCACCAATGTCTCAATTTTCAAGGCTAGATATCCTAAATTTATGAATGGATCACGTTCCTGTGGTCCTCAAGTGATAAGCAAATTTTAAGTTCTGAAGTTAATCTAGAGCATGCACTCTTGATCCATATATTTACAAGGTAAAGATTCTTTGTCCTCTCGCTATAATTCAGTGCTTTAGCACAATGAAATCATTGAAGATGTTATATTACATTACATCTCTCCAGAATTAGTGAACAATAGAAAGAAAAGGACTTACAGGTAAGAAAGAACCAAGTTGAACAACCCCGTGAGGAAGTACAGGAATAACTGCTACCGTCTGCAAAAAGAATATGATAGGGAATCATGAAACAGAAATACAAATTTTATAACCAGACACGGAGCATAATTAAAATCACAAACCTGTATTCCAGCTGAAAATTGGTGATGCACTTCAGGGTATAACTAAAAAAGGGAGCACAGATATAAGAAATCAAAACAAAGTTCACAAGCATATATACTCCAAGTCTCTAAACTTCCCTACAAAAAAAAGTATTTAACCACTAGAAGCCAATAACCAAATTCATACCTCAGGTGGATTTACATCTTTTGTGAAACTGTTCAAAAGAATCCACTGATGGTTTCCTGTAAATGCAGCCCGTCCAATCATACTGAATAACAGAAAAAATAGCAGTTGAGTAACATGGGATAAACAACAAAATCACTTCAAAATTTTGTGAAAACCTGAATTAAATTCGCATATACACTAAGACAGAAAGCACCTACCCTTCACCTGCAATGATAACTGAATTGTTTACAGTCATTTTCTTAATCAAAGAATTGACTCGGTCCTCCTCTTGAATCCCGAGTTGAGATGACTGAGACCCTGAAGAAAACCAGTGTCCTCCCCCATTATGGTAAGGCAAATCTCCTATCCCAAACATGGGTGGAGGGCATGGCAAAGGTTCATAGTAGCATTCTTCCCAGATTAATAACCTGCCAAATCAAACCATACTTGAGTAACTCAACTAGCTTAAACAAATATACTTAATCAGCAGCAATCAGCAAAAAGTCATACGCTTAATGATTCAAACTCCATTTTGGGTTCTGAGATCAATGGACAAGCAACAAAGACACTTTCATGTATTTACTCAATAAATAAAAGAAAAGGCTGAGAGGACCAAAACAAGGAAATAGAGGGAACATATTTTTATTAAGGCTTTTGCATGACAAAATTCATCAGCAGATAAACCGTTCATTTATGAAAAATTAAAAAATAACGAAAAGCTTCCTATCAGTGGAAAAGTAAATAAAGCCAAACCGAATCAAAAGACAAAGACAAACTCCGAATTAGCAGATTCGTTTGAAGGATCACAGACCAATAATCCAATAGGTAGTGCGCCCGGCAAACCAATGGCAGATAAACTTCTTTTTAAATAGATATTATATATAAAAAAACTAAGATTCTTGAAGACAAAACAGAAGCAATCAAGGCACAAAGTTCCAAAGTAGAAAAGAGTATATTGCAGGACACGAATACGAATCAAATAAAAGGAAGCAGTGGCCCATAAATAAGGCCCTAAACATGCCCATCATATCTTGGAAACAAATCATCTCCAAAAACAGAATCTAATATGGGCATGAATTCCGTATGAATTCCTCATATACGAGGTCCTGATAAAGTACAAGCACCAAAAGCAAACATAAACAGCAAATAGTTAACCAAAATTGATTTGGAAATTCGAAAAACCAGAATTTCCACACAATTTTCACTGCATCCCAGGTTTCTTTCCATTAAGCAAAAAAAAAAAAAAAACACGAAAAAACACAGGCACACACAACACAAAGAAGATGGAACAAGCATAAACTAGAAAAGAAAGAGCCTTTTACTTGGAATTGTGGCAACCGATCTTCCAGAACACAGCATAAGACCATTGATTCCGACCGCAGAGAGTCCTCAAAGCTTCTTTCAACAAAAACCCCATCTCAAAGCACTTCGCAATTTTCTTACTTTTTTCTTTTCTCCGACCTAGTGGAGGAACAACAGCATGCACGAACAGAAAAACACAAAAGGGCAATTATCAAAGCCGGAAAGCACGCATTTTCCGTCGACTATAGATTCTGGGTCCTAACTACCACGGCACGATCCTCTCCCCGCCTGTTTCGTCCTCAACCCCCCACTTCTCTTTCTCTGCGGATCCAAATTCCCAACGACCAGTTCCCGGCATGCCATCCTCCAGCAGAGGAAGTTGTAGATAGATAAACAAAAAGAAAGGAAAGTAATCTAGAGAGAGAAAGATAGAGCAAATAAAGACTTGTAGAAAAGTGTCTAAATTATGCCACGAGCTTCGAGCTTGCAGAGAACCATCATCTTCTCCACTAGAGAAAGTGAGTGAGTGTGTGTTTGGTGTGGCTTGGAGGAAGAAAAGAGAGAAATAGATGAGTTAAGGTGAGGAAGTGTTGAAGATGAAGAGGTTAGGCGGCGTGTGGAACTGTGATATCATTCTCTCTGGTGGGTTTCCATTTGTGAGAAAAATAAAAGAAAGTGGTGGAAGTGTGTGTGGTTTAAGAAAGAGGAAAAGTTTTGGGTTTTATTACGGGAAGAGCCACTGGGCAGGAGAGAGTGAGAGGTGAGAACTGCGAAGGGAGGAGGCAGAGGTTGCTTTGCTTTTGTCGGGTTCTGAAACAGTGTCGGGAGTCAGATGCAGATAGAGTCTAGAGAGAGAAATGTGTTTTGTGTTGTGTTGTTTTGTTTGGTGAGTCAGAGAATAGAGAGAGAGTGAAACTGTGACAGTGGGGTTGGGACTTGAGAAGAGAGTAGTGGCCATAATCCATGGACACTAGTGCGGGTTGACATCATGCTCGCATCAATAACGTTGGAGTGAAATTACATTACAACACAAGAGTATGGTACCACTTTGGTTTGGTTTTGTTTTTGTAGTGCTACACTGTTTGTGGAGAGCTAGAATACTCATTAGACATGATTGACGACTGAGGTGGGAAAATCATGATGGGAAAAAAGCGCTTCTGGCGAACTGCCCTAACCCAAGAAACAAATTTTGGGTTAGTCTAAAACCTCAATAATGCATGCTATTGCTATTGCTATTGCTATGCTGGCAGTTAACACTCTTTAGACTCTTCAATTCATCTTAGATTACAACATTACACTATATCGCATTTTTATGATTACAATCATGAAGGTTTATTGCTACTACTTAGTTCTATATCAGTTATTATAACTACAGAGACTGTAAGAACAGTTATTATTATTTTAATGATAAAAATCTAATTAGCACGATAATTTTTTAAAAAAGAATAGAGAGATTAAAATAGTGAAAAAGGTAGATAATAGCCTGCTTGACAGTGATGTGTTTGCATATTGATTTCAAAGAAAAAACAATGAAGTCCACATCTCTTGGGTGCTCACATTTTAACTGAAAAGGAAATAAGGAAACTTGTCTAATTACAGATATGTCTCTTGGGTCAACTTGAAAGTTAAGTTGGCATGGGTAGATGGATGAAGACCATCATAATCTTGAAGCGTAACAATCAAGGACCACTCTCAGGACAGAAAGAAAAAATGGCACTCGCACAAAAAAGTTGGAATCAACAAACAAAATCTCATCTTATATATATAAATATAATAGGATAATCTATGTTTAGCTTTTCGTTTTAAACATAATTAAAAACTCTGCATAGTAAAGTAAAAGTAATCTAAACGCATAATTAGTGGGTAAATGTTGTAGAAGATGTTTGAGCATTTTTCTACCAAACTTGTACTGGAACACAGAGGGTTGGTGTCCTAAATCTAGAGAGGAACCAAACTCGACAAGCTGCATGCATTTGCCACCTCAGTAAAATTGCTGCATGCAATGCAACCAATAATTCAAGAGAAGACAGCTTGTATGTAAAGATAATGAGTTCATTATATATATCAAGAAATATCTCAAATGAAACTATTTAAGCAAAAAATATTTCCCATTTTCTTAATTTTCGGGTAAATTATACTCCACTTCTTAATATTATATGTTAAAATTATACTTCTGTCTTATTCTAAAAATTCTAATATTTTTTTCGTAGGTAACCAATTAATTAATATGATTAAGAACCTGCCTTTTACGATTCGTTCCCTTAATTAGTTACTCTTGTTATTATTAGCCAACAGGAAACTGATACATAGTGTTTCTATATTTAAAAAATATATATATTTTTTGTTGCATAAAAAATAGTGGGTGATTTTGTAACGTGTTATGTTGTTGATACATGTTATTATTTTTAGGATATGGGTATTTCATTTTTTTTTTAATTTTAAAATATAATTAAAAATAAAATAAAATAAAAAATTTGTACACCAAATAAGAAATCATGTTTAAATTTAATGATTAACTTTGAAAATTAAAAAAAAAATAAAACATTTTTTTAAAATATAAAACAAGTATAAGTATATTCAGATTTTCTTTTCATAATAGACACCACAAAATTAATTACAAGTGACGTGAAAAATTTATATATTGGAAAAAAACTCCTGGAAAAGGCTCGTTTAATTACTCTCGATTGCTAAAAGATGTATATATTAAATAAATAAAAAACGTAACATAGCTTTACAAGAAAAAATCATGAAATAGAAACCAATTTTTAGAAATCAAAATAATTAGTTACAATAGAAACAAAAATAGAGACCATTTTAGAAACTAAAAAAAATGATTTTTAAATTAGTTTCTATTATTTTCTATTATTATCAAATAGTTTCTAAATTGGTATCTAATTAGTAACTAAGGTTTTAAATACCAATTATTTAGTTTCTAAATTTGGTAGCAAAAACTTTGGTTGTTAATTAGATACCAATTTAGAAACTATTTAACAATAATAGAAAACAATATAAACTAATTTAGAAACCAAATTTTTTTTTAGTTTCTAAATTGGTCTCTAATTTAGTTACTATTGCAACTAATTATTTTGATTTCTACAAATTGATTTTTATTTCATGACTTTCTGGTAGTGTTATATCTCTCGCAAAATAATAAGGTACTTTTAAATTAAAAATATAATTGAATAATACTTTTGTTTTGGTTCTTTAAATCAATGGATTCTTCTTTCTACACTACAATAAAATCATAGACTAAAAATCAATTTTTAGAGACAGAAAATAATTAATTGTTATAGTAACTAAATTAGAGATCATTAAAAAAAATAGTTTCTAAATTAGTTTCTATTATTGTTAAATGGTTTCTAAATTGATATCTAATTAGCAATGAAGGTTTTTGCTACCAAATTTAGAAATTAAATAATTGGTAGTTAAAACCTGGTAGTTAATTAGATACCTATTTAAAAATCATTTAACAATAATAGAACTTAATTTAGAAATCATTTTTTTAGTTTTTAAAATATCTCTAATTTAGTTACTATAGCAACTAATTATTTTTTATCTCTCAAAATTAATTTTTACTCCATGATTTTCTTGTAGTGCTAGTCTGAGTTACTGGTGAGACTTGTATTAGGAAGATGTACCAAAATATCGTAATTTTAATTGAAAAAATTACTAAAATTTTAGGAAGTTATGGTTTTTTGGTTCTGGTGTATTTTATTACTCTTGTGAAAAACGAGTTATAAATATTTTTTTATGATTTGATTGGTAACTATTTTACTAATTGATAGTGTGATTTATGATTTTGATTGAGTTGTGAAATCCTAAATTTCTTTCTATTTTTTTTAATTTTATCTTTAGTTGAGATTTTACCTTGTGGATGATCGGTCTATTTAAAATATATGGATATTGTCAAAAATTACGGTGATAGAACTTTATTTAAGAAAAATATAATATAACTTATTCAAATTTGTATATACGTTGTAGAATGTTATTCTTTAGAGTCCAAAATTGTTTAGAAAGAAAAAAAGAAAAATCAAATAAATTATCACATCATGATTTTTATTACTCATTAAACTTAAACACAAATGCTAAAAAAATTACAAATTACTCATACACGTTGTTTAATTAACCGAGTTACACAACTTAATTATACACATGAACTTTATACCATTCTTTAAAAGCAAAAGGGTTTGAAAGTCTTAAAGTTTATTTTTCGTACCTTAAAATGTACGTTACTTTCAGTTTCGAGGCAGGTCCCCAGAATTTCTCTTCTTTTTCTGTAGAAGAAATTCCCCTTTCTTCTCTTTCAAATCTTATCTCTTTAAATATTTATAGAATTTCAACATTAGATTTTGAAAGAAATTTGGGTAATATATTCCAAAACTTAGCCTAATATTGACATGAGAATGTTTTGATGCCTATAGTGTTATCCTAGTAGTAGCACTTGACCATATCGTGGTCATTCTCTGGTAAAAACAATTATAATTCTCTGTTTTGGAATCGCAACTGTTTTGGTATCTCATGTTTTTTTAAGAGTATCTATGCGTTTATTTTAATCCTCACATAAATAACCATTCTTCTTCGTACTTCGTAAATTTCTTTTGTTTTTTATACCTAAAGATGGGTAACTGTGCTCTTCCTTCTTTTCAAAGAAAAACATCGTTAAATTGTGTGCACTGTTCTGCCTGTAATCAAGTACGTGCATGATGCACCTATATGAATTAACCTAACCTGGGTGGGACTGAAGAATTCAAAAGCATAGAATTACACTAAACAATAAATATATATATATATATATATATAATATTCACACACATTCATATGTTAACGGATAACTTTTTGTGAGCTTAGATTATGTTCATGGTTTATGATGTAAAATAGGTTAAATATGTTTTTTTATTTTTATATTATAATATAAAATTATTTTTATTTTATTCAAATTTTAAGTTTAATATGAAAATTATTAAAATGGATCATCTTTTATATGAAATGATTATTAATTTTTCTTTTTAAAATTTATTCTTACTTTTATTGTAAATTAGTGTTTATTTCAACTATTATTTTTAATGAGTTAATGAAATAAAATTTTAAATTAAATTAATTTTACATATAAAATGATTCATTTTAATCAATTTTATTCTAGAAACACTTAAACAATTTCGACAAATAAAAGTTGAAGGAAAATAAACTCGCGTTGTTTTATTATTTTTTTTTAAATATCAAATTTGAGATGATAATCAAAATTAAAAAAAAAAGTTTATTTAACTAGTTTTTTTATCAACAATAAATAATAAAAAAATATGAATATTTTAGAGATGATTCAACTCTTATACAATAACTCATCTATAATCTTCATTACAAGACTTACTCCAAAATCTGATAAAACAGAATTCTCCTAACTCATTAAAAAAAAAAATCTAAAAAAGTAAATATGTCATGAGATCATCCCATACAAACGGATGGATCTATTTACCTAGTTTTAATTGTATAATAATTGTGGCTGTGTTTATTCTTTTCCTGTCCTAGTGCTTTGTTTTTTTATTTATTTAAGGTAACAGTCCACAGTGCAATTTTTTATTTGGTTTTGTGTGACTGGTTTGGCTGACACCCCAGTTATTGTCCCAAACTTTTTCATTATATTAATGCATAAAGTATCTTTTGCTAATTGAGACACTTAATTAACTTTCTTGAGCGGTTGAGTACCTTTATTTTTTAATATCTTATGATCATTCGAAATTATCACTAATTATGAATCTTAAACAACTAAGAGCATAGGGTATGTGGTCACGTATGAGAGGTTCTCATGATGGATTGAAGAAATTAATTAAGCCGTCTGGTTTATAAAAAAAGGAGCATGTGTGGACCAAGAAACCAGGTGGCAATGAAAATGGCAGTGTAGATGATTGGTTGGTCACTGTTCTCTCTTTCATTTTGTGTGTGACAAATAAACAAACAGGTAAAAGGCATAAAAAGATGGAGCACTAGTTGGAGACACGAGTTCCCGTGTCTTTACGTGGTTCCTTTCTTACTTTTATTATTTCACTTAACTGTGGGATAAAGTAATTTTGTGGGGGGAACGAGAAAATATAGATTCCAGTTCCCAAAGGTTCTCAATAAATGAATTCAATATCTAATCATCTATCTTATTTCCATTTTAATTACAAATATAATTTAATGTAATTTATTACTTTAAAAATATATTCATTTCACTTTTATTTATGAAATAAATTATTGTTCTACTTAGTTATAGTCACTTAATATCTTGAAAATAAATATTATTTGAGACAGATGTTTCTTAAGATATAAAATTTAATTGATTAGCTCTTATTTCTAATGCTATTTAGCCATAATTAGAATTGTTGAATGAGTTGCTTCTGTCTGATCTATCCTAATGGACTGTATAATTATATCAAGTCAATTTAGTTTTTTTAAGTGGGTTTTAATTTTTAACTTAAATCATCCTAAGTCGAATCCATAGATGATTCTTGTCTAGTTTTAAAAATAAAAATATATATTTTAAAAACTTAAGTAATTAATTGAATATAACTTTATTTATATTTTAAAATTTTAATCATCGATTCTTGAACGGAAATGATGAATGAATTTATTATTTTAATTAAAATTTATCTAATTAAGTTTATTTTAATTTAATTTTTATTTTTGTTAATTTTGTGTTTTAGTCACGGTAAACGATTTAATATTTTTCAAAAAAGACGATATGATAAAGTGTCAGGGTATATGATCTGAATGAAGCATCTACCATCGCGAGTGAGTTACAATACGTGAAATTTCAAGTTGCTTATTTGAATTAGAACGGGAAACGAAATCTAATAGTAGAAGAATTAAAAGATAAAACTTATGATATCTCAAAAATAGAATTGGAAACAAATCTTTTACAAAATATGAAGAAATAGGGTTCACGATAAAATTGGAAACAAATCCAAAAATTCAGGAAAGTTAAAAACTTATAAAATGTGAACAAAATATGAACCAAAATATTTTTTTGAGATCCTTGAAGAAGAGAGACCTATAAAAAAATGCAAGCTTGAAGGAGGAATCATTAAGCTTTAGAGAACTTCTTCAAAAAAAAAATTATTTTCTTCATTGTAATTCTTTCGTTTACCTTCATATAAAAGGTTAAACTCTTTTGTGTTTATTAGGGATTACAAAGTGGGTCGGGCTCGGCGGGCCAACCTACCAACCTATATACGAGCAAGTTAACTTTTTGAACCTAACAATTCGTATTGGCTCCATCCGCCTAACTCGCCAACCCAAGAGGCCATGGGCGGGGTGAGAGGGGATAACCCACTCTTCTTTATTTTTTACACTTTTAAAAAGGAATATCATGCTTTAGAATTAAAATTGGTGGTGGTCAATGTTTTATATAGAACCTTATTTACATTAATTTCTTTATGCATCATTTGATTCATTAAAGTAATGTTGATATTTACTTTATTTTGTTAGGCATTAAACCTTCTTTACATTTTTATTGTCCAAAAAGTGATATCAATGACTACAACCAAGAAAATAGATCTAAAATAAAAATATATATAAAAAAAGAAAAAATTGATTGGACGGGTTACTAATTCCAACCCTTGTAACCTTTGGCAAACCAGTGGTGGGTCGGGGCAAAACAGGTGGGACTGTTGATAATTCAATTTATGAGTTTAATTGTTGTTTTGAGAATTATTTTTGAACACATGTTGATAATTCAATTTTATCTTTAATTAAACATTTTTTAGTTTTTTAAAGAATCTTTTGGGTGCATGATTCAAGAGGTAAAAGATTAAAAAATTTATGAAACATGAAGATGAGTAAGGTACTAAATAAATTAGTAGACGCATGTTTCATTAGTGAGATTCATAGGTAGTATGTACCTATTCATAAAGATTCGTATAAGAAAAGACCGATATATTAACAAAACCCATATATTAACAAAACTGATACATAGGTAGCCTATACCTATTCATAACGAACTCTAAGAAAATACTAGATGGAAGCCTATTATACCAATGAAATTGGTCTCTATGAATAAATTCTAAGTTAGCAAGCTTATCATCACAAATATTCCCTTCACGAAAAATGTGAGAAACCCTAAACCTGATTTTAATTAAGACAGGTGTTCCACCTATTATGAAGCATCCAAGGCAAATTAGTTCTAGATGTAAATGTAGCACAAACCAAGACAGAATCACATTTAAGTCATAAATTAGTAAGACTCGTCTTTTGAGCTTCTTCAATAGAATGTATAAATCCATAAAACTCAACAATCAAAGCAATTTGAACATCAAGGAAAGCAGAGAAACCATTAATAAATTTCCTCATACTCCCACGAAAAATATCTCCACAAGTAGCAAAATCAGGAGAACCCCTAGCAGCACCATCAGTGTTAATTTTAACCCAACTTGGTGATGGAAATCCCATCTAACAAGAAAAGGATGTAGAACTTTACCAATACGAGTATGAATATTAAAAAACTTAAGCACATTGAAATCAAACATATCATTGCGCATACAACTTTTAGATGAATTCCCCAGTAGACAAGTGAAATATTTAATGACTGAAAAATAGATCTAGAAACATCAATTTTAACCTGAAATCTAACATAATTTATCACAACAAGATTAATCAAATTAACCAAAGGACTATCATCACTCTTAATAAAAGAAAGAAAATCATCCACATTAGAGAAATGAGAATTAAGAAAAATTTTCCGAACTTAACTCCAAATATGCAAAACATTAGGACATTAAAAAAATGTTGAATGGATTCTTCCTACTTTTCACACAACATACACATAGAACATATATACAAACATTTATGCTAAATGTGTTGATCTGTAGGAAGTCGCCCATGAAAAACTTTCTAGAGTACTAGAGTTTTGGAAGGAGGAATAGATGGAGACCAAATGAGTTTGGACCAACCACATGGAACTCCTGGATCCAAGAAAAAAGTTCAAGCCGATTTGAGAGTGAAACGACCAGACTCGTCCAGAATCCAATTAGGAATATCCTGTTCCTGCCTAATCATGATATGTTCAAAAAAATGAGTCATCTCCTGTAAAGGTAAGGGAATATCGGGTTTCATTTTAAAAGAACCACCATCTCTATAAACTTTTCCTTTTTCCTTCCTCCCCCTTCTCTTTAACTTTTTGAATATCTTTGTCACCAAAATGATGGAGTTCGCCATTATAAGACTGCCCGATCAGAGTTTTAGACATAGTAAGTTCAATTTTGCTCATTTTTCCTTTAAGTCAGTTTTTCAAATGTTAAGTTTGTTTTGGTAGATGTTGTTGCATGTGAGGTTTCTAGCTTCGGGATTAGTCCTTGTTGGCTCAGGGTTCTAATGATGTAGTTAGATATTTTTATCATGACTCTATGCTGCAAGTTAAGTTACCCTTGAACTTTTAGTAGGTTCAAAACTCTTAGTGAGCACCTGCTCAAAACTTAGGTAAGGGAAACTAGTTTAAATGTCAAATAGAACCCTATGCTAGAATATTTGGATGTGGGGACGTGGTCACCAGTTCCAAATTTTGTTGGCAGGATTGATTGTTTCTAAGTAATGTAATATATTGTTTGAAATCAAATATGAATATGTTGATTTTGATATGATAGATGTTTTTGTTTGAATATGAAAAATTGGTTGATTTGTGTAGTTGATATAATGTAAGTTAATCTTGAAGTGAATGAGATATTGAATTTGTTCTTGTTTGACTCTGAATGATTTAAATTGGGTTAGATATAATAATGATATATAGATTGATAAAGTGAAGTGATGAGAGTACGTTTACCATGTTTAATAAGATATTTGTGGTTTGAATTGTTAAATTGGGTTGTATATGTATGATGAAATTAGGGAGAGATCATGTATTTTGAGAGAATTATGTAGATTTTTCTGCATATCTCGCTTAGGCGAGATAATTATCGCTCAAGTGAGAATAGAGAGAAAAAATGGGGTACTCTCGGGTCTATTCTCGTTCAAGAGAGAAGGAATCACTTAGACGAGACCCATTTTTGTCCAAACGAGAGAGAATCTTGCTCAAGCGAAAATGGTGTGAATTTTGGGGTGCTCTCAAGTTCAATCGCGCTCAAGCAAGTTCAAAAAATCTTAATTTTTTTTTTCTTTTGAGAACCTAGTTTATTATTGTTTATATTTTTTAAATGCAAATTTTTATTTTTTTTAAAAAAATATGACTAAAAGAACTTTGTTATGTGTTTAAGTGTGATCAAGACATGGTATTTTTAGGAAAGGAAATACCTTGTCGAGATTGTTATTATGGTGTATTGATTTGTGAGTCTCCTATGAATGAGACGATCCTGATATAATGAAATCACATAGATGAAGTTATTCAATTGGTGAAAATCGAATGAGGTTCATATGATTTTGTTTGCAGTTTGAAATGTAATATGATCTTTTAGGTTATATGAATTTACCCCGTCATATGAGATGATGAGATATTGAGATGATTATGCACATGACTGTGTGAATTCACAAGGAGTAGTATGACAAGTGCAGGTCTTTGGATGCTAATTTCAATACACGAGTCTTCCAGAAGTAGAGTCAAGTGTCTATGTATTGTGAGTCAGTAGAAGTCTGACATGAGAAAGATGAATTATGATAGAAACTTGATGGTTTTGTGAAAATGTTTGAGAGCTGATGACTTTATGTTTGTTAATTGAAATTGAAATTATATAGCAATTTTTTTTTATAGTTAGCTTACCCTTTATCTTGTTGTTTATTGTGTTTTGTTTTCTTTATCTATGATTATTGTATATTTTACACGAGAGAAGATGAAGCTGCATGTGAGAGAGCTCCTCGGTGATCAACTAGAGGATTATATTTTTTATTTTGAATGTTTTATTTTTAAACCTTTGTGTATATATTAAAATCCCTATATAAACGGGATATATTTTAAGATATAATATGGGATTTTTTTAAGTGTTAAATAAAATCCATTTTAAATATAACAGAGTGTTAATTATTGTTCATATTTGATGTCATGAACATTTCATTCTTTTTATACAAGGTTATAATTGCATTATCCATGACATCATCATCCTAAAAACGCCAGAGAACTCATAAGGGTAAAGCTCCAGTCATCATGACGTTCCTCCTACCCAAGGAACGGGGATTGAAGAAGTTCTTCATTATTCAAGATACTTTATTACAAAACGTCAAGTGATGGTGTATGAAAAAATGTTTCATGACAGACAAATTTTATCATCAAAAGCTATGTATTTTTCATTTTTTGTCGCACCAGGGTTTCAATTCCAGAACCATCTGAATTTTCAAGGATTACAACATTTCCTTAGAATGAAATTTTTGTATTATGAGGATTTGGTGAGAGTATTTTATACAAATCTAAAGATCACACATATTAGTGACCTTTCTATTGAGATTTGCTCAAACCTAATACACATAAGACAAATGGATTGGATGAACATATTGCAAATCTCATGTATGATGCCTGAGGAAGTAAATTTTGATCGAGCTCTAACATTATCATCCATGATTCTTGAAGATGTTCAAGGTCAAAATGTTAGAAATGCAGGTAGTCTGAATATGAACGACAAACTGTTACATTACACATGGGTGCACATGTTGTGCCCTCGTGATAGGAACTTTACACAACTATTGAATGAAGATATTTTCATGTTGTGGTGCATAAAAAATGATATAATAATTAATTGGCCTTGTTCTGTTATGCAAAAACGTGGTACTTTTACCCATGCTGCTCGGAGCACAAGTACCTTCATTGCTCCTATTTGTGATTGTAGAGAGTTTGCTATTTTGAGAACACCAACAACTGAAAAAAAAAATGTCAGAAAACGATTTTGGGGTTGTCCCAAGTACAATGTTAAATTTATTCAATTAGGTTTGATGCAAACTTAAGAATGCCATTTTAAACTTATTCATTGTTTAATTTTATTCTTTTCTTCAAAACAAATTAGAAATGACATGGTTCTAGGCTATAATTTTTTCAAACGGTGCATTGAAGATGTTGCCCATGAAAAAGATGCAATTATTGTCGGACAACAAAATGAGATATGTCTTCCAAAAAAACGTTTGAAGGTCTCCACAACAAGGATTAAAATGTTATTAGTGGGGATGTGTTTTCTTTTTCTAATTAACATTATTATGTTCTTAATTTTTACATAATTTTAAAATTACGAAGAAATTAACATGTCGTTATCTCTTTCCCGATCAAATGTTATGACTTTATATATTTTGGCGACTACTTAATGTTCATACTATATTCTAAATACTCATTTGCTTTTTAAAATATATTAATTTTATTATTATTAATAATAATAATAATAATAATAAAAACCACTATTAATAGTAATTATATATATATAACATAATTTAAAGAATCATAAATAATATTAAAATTATCTAAATATATTAATTTAAGTAACAAAATTAATTTAAATTAATAAAATGGAAAATAATAAAATTATATTTAAATTTTAAATTTTATTTATTTATTTATTTGAATTTTATATTATTTTTTCTTTTATTTATAAATGAAACTTTCAACTATTTTAATTAACTAAAATATGCATAAAATTAATAATTTTGTATTTTTTTTATATTTTTTATACACAAGGGTAAATTTGTAATTTTACAATTTACACCATTAAAAATAATTTAAAATACTCTTACAATCATCACACAACTCAGATATCTCAATAAATTTTCCTCATAGATGCATTCTAACCTACCTCAATCCAAACGTTCAACTTTCTTCACACTTTCTTCTCAAATCTTCAAATTTCCAGTTTCCCACACCCTCAACTTTTGATTTCTCAATCCAAACAAAGTATTAGTAAAAAAACAATGAATAACTAACTAATAAATAATTTCAGTATATATTTATAGATTTTTAGATCTTTCATAACTGTAAATAAAAATATATACATATATTCTATGATGAATAAATTGAGTACCAACTTTTAATTCTTAATCCAATTATCAATATTTTCAATTATTGAATAACTAAAATTAGTATGTAATTTTAATATCTATAACCATGGTTTGTATACTATAAGATGATTTTATACACGTGTGTTGTTTTTATAACCTACTAATTTATTTAAGTATTTATTGTTTCCACTCATTTTCATTAACATCAAAATTCATTGTAAAGATATTAAAATATTAAAAACTCTCGTAGTTAAAGTTTACTTTACTTCCATGTTTAACATAAATATTTAAATTTTTTAAGAACCCATTTACTTATAGGTTGTATATAATTAAGAGAATTCACCATAAATATTTATGTTTATATCGTTTTGTTATTTTTTTACCAACAAGAATGAATAAATAAAATAGATTATTTTAAGATGTTCCAATCCTATTACCATCTATATAAATTATGAATTTTACATAATTCTAAAAAGATTAACTAGAAAAATGTGTCTGATACCATACATTAATTTAGTCCACCATAAAAAAAAACCTAAAAAAAATAATTTCAAACACCAATTAAATATAGAGTATACTTTCCACTATGTGACATTAATTGTGTCTGATATCTATACATGTGTCTGATACCATACATTAGTTTAGTCCACCATAATAAGTTCTAAGGTCTCAGTAGCAATTTAACAAATGATTGATTATTTCTTCCAGATCTTAGCTTGTTATTACATCATCGCCAATAAGCTTCTTATGTGTCTACTACAGATTTTGAAACCATTAAATGAGTAGAAAAATGTAATTGAATTATAAAATCTTAGAGAAAACCCATAAATAATAATCACAGTTATAAAAAGAAGTTATTTCTTGTGTGATGCTACCATTAATATGATGGGCTTCAATGAATTTCCTTGTTCTCAAATTCTTCTGTAACCTAATTACTGATCACAAGAAAAAAAACAGAAGTATAGAAGTGTAAAACAGACAGAGATGTAAAAGGAAAGTTTGAGAATCTACAAGGGACTTTATCTTCATTTACCTCTCATTGCATAAAAGGATACATTGAGATTTGGAGGCAGAAGCAGACCTATTGGTACCTGTAGCAGTCACACACTAAAGCTTAGGCAATTGAGCCACTTTTCAACCTGTTTTGGGTTTCTGAATTTTTAGTAGAATTGTGTACAATACAATGACCTTTCATGTTAGGATAGGGTTTACAGCTCATTATTAAAAAAAAACTAGTAAATTCTAAAACTCCAACAACTTATGTAGCTCTGCTCCATGTTTGGTGTCATCAAGCAGTGAAAACGATAGCACAAGCTCTTTCTTCCATATTTTTGGCCAAACCTAAATTCTGGGTCTAATCCTTTTATTTTTAGAATGATGAAAACTTATAATTTTTTTATGTATAATAAAACTAAAATTTACATATATTATAATTACTAAAACTAGTGAGTGATTTCAAATTTTATAAAAAAAACTAATGATAAAGGAATTCCGAAATAATCTATGGTATAATGTGTTTTTTTTTTTCACTTAATAGATGCATTTTTTTTATAGCTTTGACTGATGCTTGTATTTTATTTATGATAAAAAAATTGAACTGTTTAATTTTTTTTACTAATGTTAAGTTGGATCATGTAGATGTAGATCCATATAGATATATATATATATATAGTCAGATTTTGTATGGACTACTATCATGTAGATGTCGTTCATGTCTCACAATGATTCTAAGTCAAACTTTGCTCAATTTAGGATGAATACGTCCTCTGATTTGATTAATGAAGTGTGGAATACAATTTGGGTGGGGTCGTGGGGGAAATATGGAATCACAGAAATTCTGTTATTTTCAACAAGGGTGTGATTGACGTGTCTGAAGTTTGTACCCTGATGCAAGCAAATGTTTGGTCTTGGATTTCTGCAAAATCTCGCACTACTTCGGTTTCCTTTTCCAGTTGGTGTTTGGAACCTTTGGAATGTATGTGTTTGATTATTTGATGTTTTTTAGGTTTTTAGGTTCTTAGAGGGGACTATGTTTTTGCCTGTTTGATTTGGAGGGTATTGTTAGATGTTGGATTATATATTTATTGTATAAGGGTTGATCCACCCTGAAGTAGTTCGCATTTATATATCTGTTATTGCTAATAAAAAAAATGGACTATTATTAAGTAATTTTTCTTTTTATATAAAGATTGAGATATTCTTTAAAAAAAATATTTTTTTATTGCAAATAAAAAAGAAAAAAGAGAGCATATAAATAAAAAATAAAACTATCTAATTTTATAAAATCTAAAAACATATGTATGTCTTATGTAATTATTGTTTAGGTCCAAGTGTTGATTATTGAAAGAGGGTTATGTTTGTTTATTTTAAAATTTGTGAACAAATCACATGTACCCCAAAATTCTCCATTGTATCCCTAGCATATTTTCTATACTTATAATGATGATCTACAATACCTAAGATGGACCCAAAACCATCAAGAATCTAAGCATAATAATGACCAAAGAAACCTAGAAAGGGTAGAAAATTTCCAACGTAAAGTTTAACTAGAAGTCAAAACTTCTGTATATCACATGCACACAATATTAGGGGGAAAACAAAAGGGAAAGAAGAACAAGGAAAAAATAGAGACAAAAAGATCTTTCATTAGGATTTTGCAGGGATTGTAATTTGTAATTTGGTGGTGAATGGTGCCGAAAAATGGGGATTTTGCAAAGATTGTAATTTGCATATTGCAAATAGAAAATAGAAAAAGGATCTAAAATTATTTAGATTAGAGTATGATTGGACGAAATAACCATGACATTGACTCTAGCTAAGTGCCAATGCTCAAATATTATATATATATATATATATATATAAAATATTAAATAGTGTGATACCACTTATTTACTAATATTTTATGATTGGGCTTCAATTAATCTTCCATCTGAGATTTTTAATTATACTTAAAAGTTAGTTGTGTCTCTCTAAAGATGGAGGATTGAATGTTAACTTTAAAATTTATATTTTTCTATAAGTAAAGAATGAATCAAATAAATAGGAATATCTTAATCTTTATACACAATAATCTAACGTTAAAAAAACCTAGATTACACCAGCAATACCTTTATAGTTTTAAAATTTATATATTGTTTTAAAATTTAAAATTTGAATTTATGATTAGATAATTGAGAAAAAAAAATCGTAAAAGTTTGAAAGCATGAAAGTCATTCTTTTAGCTAACGTACAATGATTGCTTGCATTTTGGAGCAATCATGGAGATGATTGGGAGATATGGCAACTTTCTTCAATTATAAGAATTTATCTCACTATTATGTTTATACGATATTAAGTTAAAACCAGAGAATAACTATAATTATTATTACTAAATATAGTTAGAAGGCTTGATTAGGCATGAAATCTTACTTTTAAAATTTAATTAAAAATGTACACAACATTTGTAGAAGTGAAAGATGAATATCGTTGCATTTTATTTGATAATATTGATTTTTGAGGGATTACTTATCGAGATTGATTGTTTCTTCAAGTATAAAATCTAACGCCGTATGTTGATTATAATTTAATTCCTAACTAATTTTATAAAATAGATTTTTTTAAATACAGATATATTTTGATAATTTTACCTCCCAAAATGAATTATATATTCTTAATCCGCTAAAAAAATAAAAAAGTTGTTGTTTTAAAATAGAATTAAACGAAAATTAGTCACAAACCGAATTAAAAATAACATTTTTGTACGGCTACTTTTCATATGTAATAGGTTATATTTAAGATCAAATAAAATCATCAAATTCTTTTAATTTAAAATTTAAAAATTCTCTACCAAATTGCATCTATTAACTAAATTGTTAATTATCTCACAAAACATTTTAAAGTCAATAAGTTAACTTATAATTAAAGCTTTCAGTTCTTAGATTTTGGTTATAACATAAATTTTCATGCAGTTTGAGTTAGATATATGCAAAACACACACACAAATTGTTTATTTTTCTCTTAAATATTTAAAACAACTTAAGTCAGTCTAATAATATTGAAAGAAAGTAAAAACGAAACCATTTAAAAAATCTCTTTAGCCTTGAAAAACAAGTAATGTAAAAAACAATCAGTGATATATTACTGTTATATTAAATTTTCTTGTTAATATAAAACGATACATTTATTGATAAAATTACGACTTGAGATTATTTATTAACATAAAAAAATTATATATCTGAACGTAAATACAAACCTTTTAAGTTATTTGAAGTATTTTATTATATATCAAATTTTAAAATCAAAGAAATATGAAAATAATTCAATTTTAGTCATTTTTAAATTAATTTTTAGTCATTTATGATTAAATTTTGAACATCGATATTTAATAGATATTCTGGTTAAAATTAAAAATAAAATTATAATATATTAATAAAATATAAAATTTATATGAGAAACATTTTTATAAAATTGAATTAGATATAATTTCATTTATTAAAATTGGTGTTGATTATATGGTGAAAGTGTGGTGTGACATGAATGAAGTAGGTTGGAATGAGTGAATCAGAATTGATACGGTTGGTCCTACAAATTTCCGTACAAACCGTTGATGACGGCTTCTTTCGCCAAAGCTTTAGCTTAAGCATGGAACTCATGCCTCAATCAATCATTCCCTAACACTCATCTCTCAAACAACAACATATAATTCTCCTTTTTCTTACAAATATACTTTTTCATCAAATATATGTTTAAATTATTTAAAAATTATTTTAAGGATTAAGAGTATAATAAAAAAATAAAAAATTATAAAAAAACCGATAAAAAAGGAGTAATTTTTTGAATTAAAATATATGAAAAAAAATAAAAGGATGAAATATTGATTTTTCCTCTCAAATAGTGAAATTCCATTTGGTATTTCTTAAAATAAAAAAAAATATTTTTTAAAATTAGACAAGTAGTATGACTCAATTTCTCATAAAGTACTATTTACATTTTTATTTTCTTATTTAGCACCCTTTTGTTTTTATTTCCCTATTAGCACCCATTTTTTTTATTTCCCTATCTAGCACCATTTCAAAATTAAAAAAAATAAATGAATTAATAAATTTTAAAAAATTGATAATTTTAATTTTAAATACATTAAAAAATAATATTTTTAACGTTTAAAATAGTTAGAAATATAATTAATGAATAAAAAAATAAGTTTTTACAAAATAAAAAAAAGTAATAAATTAAAAATGTTTAGTTTAAATTTTTTTTTTTAAGAATGAAAAAAAATAAAAAAAATAAAACCCTACAACAACATAAAAGTTGAATCTATAAACAAAAATTAGTATTTATTTTTATTATTATTGATGATGTAATTATGTTAATTTCAAGTGAAAAATACATGACAAAATTATAAAAAAAAAAACAAAGTAAATTAATATTAATTAGTAGTGGGCACAAATAATATTGAAGTGTCTACCCTAAATGCAAATCATAAAAAAAACTAATGCAAATGCTACACTTAATGCTTAAAAATGAGAAGAAAAAAATGAAAAAATAAATAAATATAGAAAATAAAAACAACAACAATAAAAATAAAAACAAAAATAAATAAAGAATGGAAGAAAAATAAAAACATAAAAGATATAAAATAAAGGCAAAACAAAATACGATAAAGATAAAATATATAAAAACAAATAAAAAACAAGATAGTGATAAGAGATATAAGACCATACTAAATAAGTATATGTTGAACATAAAAAGAAAAATAAATGAGAGATGATCATTCATTTAATATTTTCTTCAATGATGCATTAAATAGTTTGTACGAAATGAAACATAATTAATGACGAGAAATAGACGATCAATGTTGGAACACGTTCTTTTTGTGTGTCCTGGTGTTTGACAATATGAACATTTTTTGTTCGATCATATTGTTCTCTTATGTCCATATTAATCTTTATGTTTATAATTCAACTTTTATGTTGTTGTAGGGTTTAATTTTTTATTTTCTTCATTATTACAAAAAAGTAAATTAAATATTTTTAATTTATTATTTTTTTTTATTTTTATTTTGTAAAAACTCATTTCTTTATTCATTAATAACTATTTTAAATATTAAAAAAAAATTAATGCATTCAAAATTAAAATTATTAATTTTTTTTACTTTTAAAATGGTGTTAGATAGGAAAATAAAAACAAAATGATGCTTGATAGAAAAAAAAAGGATAAATGAAAAAATAAAAATTTAAATAATACTATATGAGGAATTAATTCCAAGTAATATATGTGGAGTAAAACTTTATTAAAAAGTTTGATATAATTGAAGTCGGTCATCACTATGTACGACTCCGTTTTACAATTTTAAAGTGAAACTGAAATTACATATGTTGAGTACAACTTGCTTAATTTTATAATAATTTTTTATCAATTTTTAAAAATATCAAATGAAATTAAATTATTAATAAAAAAATCTGAAATATAGGTTTGGTATTTGCTTTGTAGACTTCATCTAACTAACCTAAATTAATGAGTTTGTGAAGGTTTTTTTCCCCTAACGAACCTAAATTAATGAGTTTGTGAAGTTTTTCAACTATGATTTGGAATCTCAATATTTTTTATAAGCATAAATTTTAATGGTATTAATAAGTGCATTTGACACATGAGTTTTATTTATGTGTGATGGAGCATTAGGGAAGAGAAAAAAAGGATAAGCATAAGGAATAATTAAGGATATGGAACCTTGAGTAGGGATAAATGCAATCCTAAAAGGACAATAGAAATTGGCACTAGTTTAACATGTGGCAAGGATTATTCCTCTACATATCAGAAAAAATATTATTGTGCTTGTCTTCTTTTTGAAGGTTTTGTTTATTTAAAACGTGATTAGTAAGCATATTTATGCTTATCCAAATGAGAATAATATGTTTTATTGCGTGCAAGAGGCTACCATCTCACTCTTCTCAACAAATAATTAAATGAGGCTAAAGTGCAATTCTTTTCCAAACAACGTACGATGCATTATTAAGGAAGAAAAATATGTTTTCCACTACTTCAGTACAACATTAAAACTTTAAATATTTTAGAAGATTACCAACTCATTTTATCCAAGCGTTAGAGTCCCAATTTACATTTTATTCTATAAAAAAATAAGGACAAGATGTGGTGGAAACAACTATTGGGGAAGATTCAACCATGACAAAGGACACTGTTATGAATTAAGAAGGAAAATTATAAAATATATGACAGGTATTGAAAATACTCAGTTAGTTAGAGTAGACGCACATACGAATTTTTCAGTTATGAGTGATTTTTAATAATTTTATATAGCTTGAAATACTTTTTCTCTTAGAAAAGATTTGTGATTTGTAAAAATAATAATAAACAATAGTGTATGGATATATACAATTTTTTTATCATCTAAAAATAATAAATAAATATGAACTCCTTTAGGGATGGTTGAATCTTATTGTAATTTAAACTGGAAACAACTAACTAATCCATTCAACCAAACTTTAACTACTAAACAGAGAAACATAATAACACCACACACGCGTTCTACTCTAACTAAAAGTCATATGACTTGTAAAGTTAAAGGCTTTTAATTATAAACAAACACATCAATGGGTCTAGACACCAATCCGATCAGGAAAAACAAGCGTGCGCAGTTTTAGATGTAACTCAAGACTAGACCTTTAGTTGGACCAAAGAAACAAAAAATTCAGAATGATCTATCATTCCACCTTTAAAGATGAAAATATTCATATGCCTCAAGATCTCACCAATAACTGGAATTCAGACACTTTCCCAAATGACATTAATATAGGTTGGAACATTACACAATTTAAAATGCAGAAAATGTGAAACATGATCGATATGATCTACCGATATCAAGCATAACATTGGTTCCAAACTAACCGAAGAATTCTACATTTGAAAAACAAATGCTTTGTGGTCTCATCTGCCTCCCCACACAAACAATAAGACATAAAATCAACCACAACCCCTCTTCTTAACAGATTCACTTTAGAAGCAATTTTGTTACCCAACACTCTCTAGGCAGTAAAATGAGTTGAGGGTATAGATAAGATCTTCCAAAAAGATTCAATCACAGGCGAACAAACTCTTCCAGAAGAACCCCTCAATACATTGTAGGTCAAACTAATGGTGTACCCAGAAGTCACACCACCCTTCCAAACCCAACAATCTTCCTTATCCAAGACAAGACTATCCATTAAGCACCTGTAGAAGCTGAAGTTCCTTAGTCTTCTCCCAATCGAACAAGCCCCTTCTCCAAACTAGATCCCACTTCCAAGATCCGTTAAGACACTCCCCAAAAGGAGCCAAATTTGCGTCTTTGCTAATACTCAAATAAAACAATATAAGAAATCTGCTCCTTAAATCTTCAGTACCTACCAAAATATCATCCCAGAACGAAATTTTCTCCCTGTTTTCGACTGCACACTCAAAACAATTCTCGAAACTCCTACCCCACTCCTCCATCTTCCAATATCCCCTTCAAATCTCTCCACCAAAGAGAGTCCTTGTTGTAAACATGATTCACTTTCAAGTTTCTCCATCCTCCATATTTAGACTAAAGGACCTCTTTCCACAAGCCATCCTTATCAAAGCTCAAACACCAAATCCATTTCCCCCACATGGCCACATTGAAAAGCCTTATATCTAGAATACCTAGACCACCAGCTTCTCGTGGCTCACATACCTTTTTCCAATAAGCCCAATAAATCTTCCTCCCTTCTGAACCCCAACCCCACAAGAAGTCTCTTTGTAACTTAACAATTTCCTTCAACACTGAAGAAGACATTTTATACAAAGAAACATAGAACAACGGTATAGACGAAAGAACATACTTAATTAAACAAATCCTCCCTGCCATCGACAAAAATCTACCTCTCCACCTACCCAATCTGTTTTTAATTCTATCTACCACTCCAACCCAAAACGCACCTCTCTTATGACACCCCCACAAGCATCCCCAAATACTTAAAAGGAATATCACTTCACATTTGAGAATTGCAGCAAAACTTATAATCTGATCAACTCCCATCCCACCAATCCTACTCTTCAAGAAGTTGACCTTAAGGCCAGAGGTTAGTTCAAAACAATTCAAAGTTACCTCGATTATAAACACATTTTTAGTATTAGCTTCACAAAAAACAAAGTTTCATTTGCGAATTGAAGCATATTAACATTTACCTTCTTAACCACAATCTTCAAACTCTCAACCAAATTCAACTCGACAAGTTTCCTTAACACACCAGCTATATGGAATTTTTTTTTTGGAACATATTCTAAAAAAAACTATTTTGGAAAAATGTTCCATAAATATTATTATAGAAAACTGTTATGGAAAATCTAATCCAAAATACAAATAATAAATTTTAGAAAAGAGATTCCATAAAAAAAAAATACTGAAACATATTTCAAAAAAGACTATTAAGAAAAGTTATTCCAGAAAAACTAATTTGGAAAGTTGTTCTGGAAAGCCGAATCCAAAAAGATATTCTATAAACTCAAATCTATATAATACATTCCTGCACTTTCACTCCTATTTAAAAACTAAAGAAGATATTTTTGTCATTCCACTTCAGTCATGGGTTGCCGGTAATAATTGATTGGGTGTATAAAGCAAAAGTCTTGCTTGATTGGCCATTCGAAAAATATGGGCTGGTTGGGCCATTGGATTCCATTGTTTGCTTATTGACGACAATTTTTTAAAAATTCAATACATAAACTAAAATTTCACCCGGTTAATTTATTAATATATATATATATATATATATATATATACACGAAGAAATTTATTAATACATTAATATTATTAATATTTTATTATTGTTTTTGTTTTTTAGACAATATTACCATCTGTTTTCAGTTTTTTTTTTAAAAAAAATTAAAGTCCTCTTGCTATCATTTGGTGATAAAATAAACCCTGGAAAAATAAGCAATTTGTTTGAACGTAATACATAAAATAATAAAAATTATTATTAGATTATAAATTCAAGGCCTAAATTCATTGAACGTAAAAGCTTTAAATAATGCAAGTTTATTATGTGTTAAGTTTGAGCTTAATGCTTCAATACAGAAAGTGGGTAGAATTATTAAAATTGGACTTAATTTTGGGCCTAGTTCCAAATATAAATCATAGTCCATAACTAATTTTAGACTGTTTCTTCCTGCACCTCCATATCTTCTTCTGGCACCTCCATGCACAACATGAAAATACAATTTTATCCTTCTTGTGCCACCCCCATAGAATAGCTTCCGGATTATGTAATCCGGAAACGCATTTGAAAAAAGACTTCCAGATTACATAATTCGGAAGTTAAAAAAGACTTCCAGATTATGTAATCCAGAAAATAATCATGCATATGAAAAATGACTTCCGAATTATATAATCCGGAAGCTAATTACAAATTTGAAAAATGACTTCCGGATTATGTAATCCGGAATATTACAGAGGGGCATTTTTGGAAATACGAAAATCTATGGAGGTGAGAGAAGAAGGTATG
>Ga0123342_1001556_pt1 | contig 38651 bp, 27 predicted proteins | sample Turbeawhitnodule_FD_89960 | JGI IMG/M metagenome (GOLD analysis project Ga0123342, IMG submission 89960) | Root nodule microbial communities of legume samples collected from Mexico - Turtle bean Mexico white nodule | ecosystem: Host-associated > Plants > Roots > Nodule | place: Mexico: Nepantla...
TAATTTTTATTCGCTTTTAAAAGATTGATTTATTTATTTCTATATAGTTTTTCTTATAAAGTATGTAAACTTTTATTTCATGTATAGTTAATTGAAAATCTCTTTAATTAGACATTTATATAACTAGTCGATGAATTGTTGTGTATTTTGGAAATTCTAAACATTGGTATTATTTGATGTTGGATATTATGAGGTTCAAAATATGAATTCTAATCAAGACATAGTATTTTCAGGAAAGAGACGATCTTGACTCTACTGATATAATGGAATCACATAGATGAAGTTATTCAGTTGGTGAGAGTTGAAGGAGGTCCATTTTGCTGAGTCTGAGGTTTAAAAGAACTTATCAGAGCAGATCAAATGGATTTACCCTGTCATATGAAGATGATGAGGAGATATTGAGATAATTATGCGCATGGCTGTGTGGGTTTCACAGCAATAGTATGACAGGTGCAGGTCTCTTGATGCTAATTTCAATACACGAGTCTTCCGAAAGTAGAATCAAGTGTCTATGTGTTATGAGTCAGTAGAAGTTTGTCATGAGAAAGATGAATATTGAAATTGTTGATAGACACTTGATGGTTATGTGAAATGCATGAGAAAGGATAAATTTATGTGGATGTTTAAAGTCATATTTGTGTTATAAGTTTTAAAAATACCTAGCTTACCCTTTGTTTTGTTTTGTGGTTGTTTTTCTTTGATCTGTGATGATAGTGTATTTTACAATTACAGGTGATAAAGTTTATCGGTGAGAAGATGGATGAGGAAAAATGTTTATTTTTCTTTTGAAATTGTGTTTTAAAATTTTATGTAAATGTTTCAAATCTTATGATGAGAGAGATAATTTAAAACATTATAATAATAAAATTTTAGATATATTTGTATTATGTTTATATATTTATTTTAATATTTTATACATATTATGGTTATAGATATGGGAAAAAATTTAGAAATATTACCGTGTAGGTCAGGTAGTCAAAAACTAAGGATATAATTAAAAATATAATTAATTTTTCTCCTTCAACAAAGATAAATGAATAAATAAATATCAGTCTTTGAAATAAAAAAAGTATTAATAAATATTATTGCTTATATTAAAATATAAAAGTATAAAATTATTTAATATTATCTATTTATAAAAGATAAATTAAATTGTTAGTAAACTTTGTAAGAGTGGAGTTGGGGACTAACGGCCAAACCAGGGTCTCTCTCTCTATAAATTGAGTACCTCCGTTCTCATTCTCATCCCTCTCACTTTTTTCAGTATTTCTCTGTTATTCATAACTCTTTCTCTCTGTCATTCATAACTCTTTCTCTCTGCAATTCATAACTCTTTCTCTTTGTTCATAACCACCGTTTCCTATGGAAGGAGGAGTGCCAGAGGCTGATGTCTCTGCCTTCAGAGAATGTATCTCCCTCTCCTGGAAGAATCCCTACGTTCTTCGTCTCGCTTTCTCTGCAGGAATTGGTGGTCTTCTTTTCGGCTACGACACCGGTAATAAATCAGATCAATTCAAACATCGTTCACTCTTATTTCTACTATAATTTTAACATAATCAACTGCTTTTCTCGTAAGGTGGAGAATTAATCGTTGAAATTTGTTTAAAACAAGTGTCAATGTTTACTTCTGTGTATTTGGCTTATGATCGGTTGGTGTATGTTTTCACAGGGGTCATATCTGGTGCTCTTCTGTATATTAGGGATGATTTCAAAGCTGTTGATAGGAAGACTTGGCTCCAGGTAATTGAATGCATGATACTTATCACACCAAAGTCATAAAATTTAAATTAAAATTTTGTCTTTCATTCAATTAAAATCAACCTCTTCGGATTCTGTGTTTTAATTTAATGACCTCATCCATTTCTTCTCTGTTAACAATAACTAAAGTTGCACTAAAAAACAAACGCATATGGTTTTGTGCATTTATAATAAATTCATCCTTATCCGTGACAATTCCCATACATACATTTGATATTGTTTATAACAATATAATAATATTTTTAAATAAAAATTAAAATATTAGTTTATTAAAATGTGAGTATATGTTTTTATTGTAGAGAGTGTTAATATATGGCACTCTTCGAGGATACTGCTATCCATTAAGTGATTCTGGGTTTGGTTTGGAGAGAAGAGAGATGAGAGAGGGAAAAAGTTATTACAAAAAGAAAGGAAACTCATCATAATATAAGTTACACTTTTTTTTATATAAATTGTTTTAAGGTTTTTTCATTTAAATTAAAGATTTTTTATTATTTTTAATGAAGTTACAAATTAATTATCTATCATTTTTCTTTCAATTTTTCGTTTTAATATATATTTATGTATTATTAGATTTATATGTTAACATTTTTTTCTTTCTATTATGACTATTTCTCTCTGTTTATTTGCAAAAATATGTTACTTTGGAATTTAAAAATAACAAATAAAATAGAATAGTTTCTTTATTACAAAGTTGACTTTTGAGAAAGGTAAGAGGAAGTATCTAATAAACAACTAATACATATATTTACTTATTACTTTTCTTCAACAACAAAAATTATTTTATTTCATTTTTTACTTTATTTTTTCTACAAAATAGAATATCAGTTGACAACCCATTGTTTTAAAATTTGTTCATTTATTTTTTTCATTATCTTATTGTACTTCTCTTCAATTTTCAGTTTAAAGTTATAAATTTTATTTAGAATTTATTGTAAGGATTTGATGTATTACTTGAACTATTTTCTGATGTCTGATATGAATTTTGTTTGACCGTCGGTTTGGCGTATATTACTGTTTGTCTTCTTCTGCATTTATGCTCGTTCTTCACGAGAAAGCATTATAAACTTTTTAGTTCGTAATTAATTATGACATGTGACTCTCACTTTTTCCTTTTTTATTCTTAACTTACTATTGATATTACAAAATACGAGTTCCATATTTGTTTCAGTAGATTTGGAAAAAATTAGTGACACAAAACGATTGTAGTTTGATATGAATCAATTTATCTCATTTTAAAATATCTTCTGCTTTCATATTTTTTACAAAATATCTGTTTTTGTTTTTTCTCTTTTTTAGAGTTGAAAAAAAGTCCAATTTGGATTTAAATCCTTTTTTTTATATTTTTTTCTAAAATTTGTTGATTTATTAAGTAGTTTTTGTGATATTTTTACAATTTTTTTTCTCATATATTTTTGAAAGTTATCTTTATATATGAAAAAATTGAGTAAAAATTATGAGGATTTATATATGAAAAAATTGAGTAAAAATTATGAGGATTTGAAAGAGTGAATTCTGAGTAAATAGAAAAAAAAGTAAAATGATTTATTTTGATTTGAGTATATTAGACTAAATTAGTGAAGTAAATTTATTAAAGTTTTTTAATGATGTGATTGTTATAAAATAATCTAAAAATTATTGTGTTTGCAATGAAAATAAAATTTTGATATTCATTTAAATAAAAAATTAAAATTATTAAAATATTCAAAATTTTAAATAAATACAAATTCTAGATATTAAATATTTTATTTAAATAAAATTTATAAAATATTAAAAATTATAAATAAATACACATTTTAAATTATTTAATATCTTCTTTAAATAAAAATCCAAATATAAAATTTCTAAAATAATTAAAATCTTAAATAAATATAAATCTTAAAAATAAAAGTATTAAATATATAAAATATTTAAAATCTTAAATAAATACCATTTTTAAATATTTAATGTTTTATTTAAATAAAAATTAAAATATATAAAATTCATAAAATAATCAAAATCTAAAATAAATAAAAAATCTTAAATTATTTAATGTCCTATTTAAATAAAGATTTAAAATATTTAAAATTTAAATAAATATAAATATTTAATATTTAATATCCTATTTAAATAAAAATTTGAAGTATATAAAAATTTTAAAATATTTAAAATCATAAATAAATACAAATAAGTATTAAATAAATATAATTCTTAAATAATTATTATTTTATTTAAATAAAAATTTAAAATATAGAAATTTCTAAAATATTCAAAATTACTAAATAATCAATTATGTCACCCATATCCATGGTTACACTGATTATGGTAAAAAAAATGCAACACGGATTATGCTTACCGAAAAAAAAAAAAACTTTGGGCCACGCACCACAACTGGATCCGTCTTCTTCCTCCACTGCTTTGCTGGTCAAATATTTCTTGCTCCTCCCTCCATGGCAACAGGTTTCTCACATGCAAAACTGCAAATCCAGAGTTGTGCAACATGTTGGAACAGTCTATACACAAAGCCCACTCACGTCAATTCCCTTTGCCCAACGTGAATTCCTTTCAAATTCCCTCACATGAGATAGGAAGTGAATAAGCCATTCTCCCTCAAATCCCTCATCTCCTCCCACTTGCTCACAATCACACTGAAACAAACAAGCATTACACTCCCACTTTCTTCCTTGCCAACCGTGGAATCCTTAATCTAAACACAGTGTATAAGTTTTCCATTCATGAATTCCAGAAGATAATGATGTTCAACTTAAAAAAAAAAAATATTGAGGAAAAAAGCACATCCATGTTTGTTTTTAAATTTGATTTCAATAATATCATCACTATTAAACAAAAGTAAAAAAAAATATGTGATTTAAAATCGAACTCTTTTACGAAGTCTCATTGCTGATTCGGCCTTTTGGCTAAGATCAAGTGAAGTCTCACTGTTGATAGCTTTATTCTTGAAGCGCATAAATTAATGATGTAAGTAAAATCTCAAGAGTGATTTTTTTGTCTCATTTTCTTCCCTTTCATGGGACGAAGGTTAAATAAAAGGAATACATATATAAAAGAAGAAAAATGAGTTAGAGGGAAAAAGGGGGCTCGTGACTTTATTTTTCCCACTTTTGGAGAGAAGAGTTGAGATTCTTGAAAATATATTTTTACTTTAAATACCTTTACATACACTTACAATTCATTATTATTAATAATGGCATAATATTATTATTCACGATAATATCTTATTTTAAAAATATGTTTCTCTTATACAATATCTTAATTTTAAAATTAACTAATTTTTTAATTAACCGAAAAGTTAACTAATTTTGCCTGATTTCATAAACCATAGTGAGATAAATTTTTTGAACGGCTAAAATTAGTTTTGGTCAAAGGCTCCCATAGTTAATTATCATGGGTCATGACACAGCATTTTCCCTCCATTTTCTGGGTTTGAAGCACAAGTTCTTGAAATTATCATGGGATAAAGAACTAGCTAGTTGTACAAATTTGTGAAACCGTGCAGGGTGTTCTTTCAATGTTGAAATTTGAATTAAAAGCATTTATCTTGATTGTGCAAATTAATTATTATGGCGGTATGTTCAAACAGTATCTTGATACTTGTAAAAATTCCAGGAAGCTATAGTGAGTACAGCAATTGCTGGTGCAATTGTAGGTGCTGCAGTTGGTGGATGGATGAACGATCGTTTCGGTAGAAGAAAATCAATCCTTTCAGCTGATACCCTCTTTTTGCTTGGGTCAGTTATTATGGCTTCTGCTACTAGCCCAGCTATTCTCATCGTGGGTCGAGTTTTTGTTGGCCTCGGCGTTGGAATGGCTTCAATGGCATCTCCTCTGTACATTTCTGAGAGTTCCCCCACCAGGGTTCGCGGAGCCCTTGTAGCACTGAACAGTTTCCTCGTCACTGGTGGACAATTTCTTTCCTACCTCATCAACTTGGCTTTCACTAAGGTCAGCAAAATCTTCTTTTTCACTACTATTTTAATGCCATATTGCATAAAAGATACTATGCTACAAAAATTTTTATGGTACTGCAATGAAAAAATAAATCTTTGGTATAATATGACTTTTTAAATAATTCTTACAAAAATATAAATCTGTTTTAAATGGTGAAAACAAAATTTATTTTCACATATTATAAACGAAATTGCATTACGTTGTCTTAGTTGCATTATAATTCATGTTGTGTGTGGTTGATTTCTTTATGACATTGTTTTCCTGTAAACGTGATCAGAGAGTTTTGTTAATTTTCTACTCAGGCTCCGGGTACGTGGAGGTGGATGCTTGGAGTGGCTGCTGCACCTGCTATAATACAAGTGGTGTTAATGTTTACACTCCCAGAGTCACCACGTTGGCTGTTCCGAAAGGTTGGTTTAGTCATCGTTCTTACATTTTTTTAAGTCTATACTAAGTTTCTTTCTCTGTGATAATTGTATCTTTCTATGGGCTGAGCTGATATGTCTTTTTACTATCTAACCTACAGGGAAGGGAAGAGGAAGCAAAAGCAATATTAAGGAAAATTTATCCACCTAATGAAGTGGAAGCTGAAATTCAAGCTTTGCGGGATTCAGTTGCTTTGGAACTGAAGGAAGTAGATTCTTCAGAAAAAATCAGCATAATCAAACTTTTGAAAACTAAATCTGTGAGGAGAGGTTTATGTGCAGGAATGGGACTTCAAATCTTCCAGCAGTTTACGGGTATCAACACTGTCATGTACTACAGTCCCACAATTGTTCAGTTGGCTGGTTTTGCATCCAACCAGACTGCACTTCTTCTGTCCCTGATCACTTCTGGCCTGAATGCATTTGGTTCAATCGTGAGCATATACTTCATTGACAAGACAGGGCGAAAGAAACTTGCTTTGTTGAGTTTGTGTGGCTGTGTTTTATCCTTGGCCCTTTTAACCGCCACTTTCCACCAGACTGAAACTCATTCTCCAATGATTAGTGCTATTGAGACCTCTTACTTCAACAACACCTGCCCTGGTTTTAGCAAAACTGTGAATCCTATTGAGTGGGACTGCATGAAGTGTCTAAAGGCAGAATGTGGCTTTTGTGCATCCGGCACTAACAGAGTAAGTCAAATGCTATAACCACAGTATATAATATAGATCTAAATCTCAAATATAAGTTTGTAGGTCTAAATCTATATATATATATATATATATATATATTAGAGTTGCTGCGATTGAAACCTATTTTAATACAATGTCTCTACATACATACCTTTAATTTTCAATGAATCTCTCTATATATGCTTGTTCTTACACTATGTCTATTGTATGTGCATGCAGCTCTTACCTGGGGCATGTTTGAGTGTTAATGATGCCACAAGGGGTATTTGTCTGAAAGATCATAGAGCATGGTACACAAAAGGGTGTCCTAGCAAAATGGGTTGGCTTGCAATAGTGGGACTTGCACTGTATATCATATTCTTCTCACCAGGGATGGGAACTGTTCCATGGGTTGTAAATTCAGAAATCTATCCTCTAAGGTACCGTGGAATATGTGGAGGAATTGCTTCTACAACATGTTGGGTTTCCAATCTCGTTGTTTCCCAGTCCTTTTTATCTTTGACCGTGGCTATTGGGACAGCATGGACATTCATGTTATTTGGATTTGTAGCCGTCATTGGAATTTTCTTCGTTCTCATTTTCGTGCCGGAAACCAAAGGAGTTCCAATGGAAGAAGTTGAGCAGATGCTGGAGGAAAGAGCTGTGCATCTTAAGTTTTGGCAGAAGAGCAGTGCTTTTCAGAAGAGTTGATTAATTAAGTTTTAATTAAAACACTTATTTAAAGAATAAGTTTTATGTCACATCACCTAACTCATATCCGTAAATGTGAGATTTAAAATGGTTTGTTTTAAGGTTAAATAGTGAAGAATTATCTGTATAGATATTTTCTAGCTTTTCTTAGTGGGGTTTTTTCCTAAGATATGATGTCGTTTTTCTTTTTATGTTATTTTAGTTATTGTTTGACTAGTCTGTTTGTTAGAAATATTTATGAAATCCTAAAGGAAGAACAATGAATATATTGTTTTTGTTAATGATCAGTATTCAGTCATCAGCATTATGTTGTGGGATCTTTTTTTATGTTTCCTTGTGCAAAATTTCACTACGGCGTTCAATTCAGGTACTGACAAATTTTTCATTTTGCAGATGTCAATGAAAGTTCTATATTTTTGACATTTTGAGAATCAGTAGAAAAACATAGCAAATATTGAGTTAATGAGATTCATAAATAGGTAAAAAATAATTATCTTATTCTATATAATGAAGTTGAACCAAAATGTTTAAATAAGATAACCAAGTGCATCATCTTTAAATTAGTAATAAGTTATCACATCTCAATCGTTGATTGTTATAAAAAAAAAAATTGAATATCAAATATTAAAATTCATGTTTAAAACTACTTTGATAATTGACAAAGTCACTAGTACACTAGTTTTCTAGCTAATTATATTACCATAACTAGTAAATACATAGTCTATGAGAGATTTTTGTGTGTCTAAAGTGTCAATAAAATCTGAGTCAACAAATCTTTATACAGAAGTGTCTCTGGCATATCATCTAGATCCATCATAAATTAATACTCTTTCAAACAATCCTTTCATATAATAAAGAATCGACTTGAGAGTTTGTGATGATTATTTTACGACAAGTGCATTTGTGTTGTCAAGTAATAATTTTTCCTTAAGAACAGAAGATATCGAATCCATAAGGACAGTTGAATAATAAAGTATAAGATTCACTATATAAAAAACAGAATAATAAAGTTTGTTGGAAGTTTGTTATGATTGCAATAATTAAAAAGAAAGTAAGTCAAAAATATCTTTTGATTGGTGTTATGCCCATATAAAAGTCATTTAAATCATATAAAATTATTAAGAGAGTTTTCTAAATATCGATTCATGTGTAACTTAGTCATCTCCATTCTTCCTTAGAAACCTGAAATTAATACCAAATTTGGAAATAAAATGTTCTTATTCCAATAAAGATCATAAAATATGTAAAAAGGTATAAATTCATAAATTATGGATTATTTTATATTTATTTTAGCAATTAATACTCATAAGTGTCTATATTTTAATATGAAATATTACTGAAATTAGACACTTATCATATGGTCACCTTCAAGTTGAAATTGATGTCAATGCCAATGGCAAAGCCAAAGCAGAAGTGAAAGTTAAAGCTCAAGCTAATGTGCAAGAAACCAATACTCAATTTGTCACTCTTTTGTATAGGAGATTCTAGGGGTGAACTTGGTTTAAAATATAAAGGTATTTCTAAGATTTCACTTTAAGATTTGTCTCTTAAATATGATATAAAATATATTTTTTATGAGTGACTCTTAGATAAGGTAGAAAATATATTTTCTTATAAGCGAGAATCTTGCATATTATCCTTTGAGGAAAATATACAAGAATAGCGGGTTGAGTTGTGTTTTAATTAATTTAAATATTTTTTGAAAATATATTTTGATTGTGAGTGTTAAGACAATAATGGTTTTGTTTGTTGAAGCTATCTGTCAGTAACTTTTGCATTTGATGAACTACAATATGCGCAAATTTATGACTTGAATGATTACCTTGAATAAAACATTTCCAATTTCCAAAAGCATGTTCTCACAATAGTTATCCTTCCAAGTTAATACAAAAAATAATTAAAGTATAAAATATAGAGATAAAAGGGAAGAGAAAATACACAAGATAATTTTTATACTAGTTCATCTGACCATGCATACTACATCTAGTTCTCAATCAACTAATTAAGTTCTACTAAGTAAACTATTGTTGCAAAATACAACTAGAGCATTATTTTGGAACATATCCATTATTGGCTAACCTCTTGAGTATTATTGACTCCAATCACTCTTGACTTAATTGAGTATTCTTGACTCCAACCATTCATCGCTTAATTGAGTATTCTTTACTCTAGCCATTTCTAACAACTAAGTATTCATGACTCTAGTCACTCCTAGTTTAACTGAGTATTCTTTGAACACCATCCATTCTTGGCTAAAAATCGAGTATTCTTTACCAAACAACCTCTCATGGCTAAGATAAGAAGGTTGCATTAGTGATCAAGGTTCACAGGTTTGCTTGCTATAGAGGTTGATCGTTTGGTAGCATATGTTAGATAAATGCTCTCTCTTCTAACTTACTAATTTGAACATGACCAATGTTCTTCTTTGAGGCTCTATAGTAGACACAACAAATTTTGCAGCATTTCAACACTATACAACGTAGTCTCTATCTTGTTCTCCTTGAGTTTCCTTATATAGGCTTTGAGAGAAGTGACTGTTGTGAATCTACTTTTGCTTGTTGAATCAGATCCAATTATTTTATATGTGTTTCTTTGGTATGATGAACTTGTGTACCTAGAATGCATTAAATGCACTTCATATAACATTAAATGGTTTATTCTTCTTTGATGTAATTTTCCCAATAACTAGATCAAAGTTATTTTTCCTTAGGTAGTGTGTCATGGCTTGATTTTGATTACTTTTGCATAATTGTACGAGGTAAATAACCTTTATAGAGTAGTCAACGTTCACTGCTAGGAAATTGCACAAAAGAAGTAGCTTTAGCTTGAACTCCAAAAGATCTTTTTATGTTAACTTTAACTCATTCTTTCAACAAATCTTTATGACATTCGAACATTCCCTGCAACATAGAATAACCATAGTACTAGTTTAACTTTCTATGCATTTATCTTATATTTTAATGCATGTATGGTCTCATCTTATCAATACTTTATCAAATGTAAGAGAGACAAGGCAACAAAAATTTGTATCTTCTATCAAATCAAACACCGTCTTACATAATCTATTTTTTACACAAAATCATCATCTTAAAAACGAAGTAAGACCATATTTTACATCTAACTATTTTAACACCTAATAAATATTATAGAATGTTCGAATTTTACTTTAACACTTTGTTATATGAAAAATATTTGATTTAAATTTTTTTAATGAAAAGCTCACCCATAAATTTTATTGTAATGAATAAGACTAGGTTTAAGTGACTCAACCTAGTAAAAAAACTTCATTTTTTTTAGGTAATTTATAACAAAAATATCTATACATTTATTTTACTTGATGTTTTAAGATTACAATTATTAAAATTTATTTATTTATGTTAAAAGATAAATTCAATGATTTTCTCTTTTTATATATTGATAGTAAAAATTTAGTTATAAATTTTAATTAATTATTAGGTAGTTGATAAAATAATAAATTTGGGTTTGATAAATTATATTAAATTTAATATTGGATATAAATTTTGTGGAAAGTGTGCACTTAATCAATTAGTATAATTACAAATATATAAGCTTCCAATTCATATAAGAATGAAAAAGTATTTTGTTAAGGAATATACTAAAATTAAAGTTAAAGTTACTAAATGTAAAATACAGGTTGAATATGAATATGTTTTCCTTGGTAAGTAGGAGATGAATATTGTATTTAAGCAATTTTTCCCCCCTACTAGTTATATAACCCACTAACATTTATAAATCATAAACTTGAGAATGAGAATGAATAACATACTCCAAGAAGTAATATGTAGATCATATATTTCTTTTATGTTTTGTTTTGATAGGCAAGAAAATAAAAAATAAAAAAAAGGAAAGTAACGTTATTTGAATTAACTTTTTTAGCTAATTTAATTAATATAAAAATACCATTATATTTGAAAAATTATTTGTAAAGTATTTTTTTTTAAATAATTTGATGTAAAAAATAATTAAAAAAATATAAATAGACTCAATTTTTTTAAATTAAAAAAAAATAAACTTTAATAAATAAAAAAGTTGTATTTCGAAATAATATGTATTAAAATAAATTACTTTCCAAAATACCAAAATATAAATTAATTATTTTTTATTTTTTATTTATTATAATAAATATTAATAAAATATTAAAAATAATTAATTATATTAAAAAATAATTATTACATAAAAAATAATTAATTATATTAAAACATAATTTAAATCAATTATATATAAATATGCATAAATATTATGTAAATATTAATAATCGAGTATATAGTAACTTTATTTTCGCAAATCATACATGTCCATAAATTTTTGTCTCTAAATCTATTAAAACTTGTTTATTAGACGGATAGGAAGGCATTTGTGTCTTTAAGTATTATTTCGTGTAAATTGTATCACTTTATATTAAATTATCAATTAACTAATTATGTTAGCTCTAAAATAAGAGAAGGATAAAATATAAAACAAATAAAGGAGAATTTTTCAGAAAATAAAGTTTCAAATTAGAAATAAATGAATAAATTTTAGCCTATTAATAGTTTATAATTTATGACAGGTTAAAAGAAAACAAGTGAGATTAATAATTAAGAAAGAAAAAAAAAAAGAGTGTGGTGTTAGTTTCATTTGAGGTTTGTTTCTTAACTGTTAAACCCTAGTGTCTCAGTGGCGCTGCTACATCAGACCCTCCCTGAGCTCCGCCTCCGCTTCCTCTCAAATCCCAATCTCGATTCCAATTTCATGGCTCTGCTTTCCAATTCCAAGCTTCTCCGATGGAGACCCGCTTTCCGATCAAACCCTTTCTCCACAATCTCCACCGCCGAAGTTCTCTCCGAACCGGAACCCTCTCACGGGTCACCCCAACCTGAATCTCAACCCGTTCCCCCTATCGACAAGAATCTAGAACTCGTCATTTGCCGAATGATGGCGAACCGGGCCTGGACCACCCGCTTGCAGAACTCGATCCGCTCCCTCGTCCCGCGCTTCGATCCTTCCCTCGTCTACAATGTCCTCCATGGCGCCGCCTCGCCGGAACACGCGCTCCAGTTCTACCGCTGGGTTGAACGCGCAGGCCTCTTCGCCCACACCCCGGACACCACCCTCAAGATCGTCCAAATCCTCGGGCGCTACTCCAAACTCAACCACGCGCGCTGCATCCTCCTCGACAACACGCGCGCCCGCGAGGCCGCCACTGAGGACGCATTCGTATCCCTCATTGACAGCTACGGCCGCGCCGGGATCGTGCAGGAGTCGGTGAAGCTCTTCCAGAAAATGAAGGAGCTCGGCGTGGAACGAACCATTAAATCGTACGACGCGCTCTTCAAGGTCATTCTCCGTCGCGGACGCTACATGATGGCCAAGAGGTACTACAACGCGATGCTGCGGGAGGGCGTGGAGCCCACGCGCCATACGTATAATATTCTGCTTTGGGGTATGTTTTTGTCGTTGAGATTGGACACTGCTGTGAGGTTTTATGAGGAGATGAACAGTAGGGGTGTTTTGCCTGATGTTGTGACTTATAACACTTTGATTAATGGATATTTTCGGTTTAAGAAGGTGGAGGATGCTGAGAAGTTGTTTGTGGAGATGAAGGGGAGGGACATTGTCCCCAATGTGATTAGTTTTACCACCATGTTGAAAGGGTATGTTGCAGCGGGGCGGATTGATGATGCCATGAAGGTTTTTGAGGATATGAAGAACTGTGGGATTAAGCCGAATGCAGTCACGTTCTCCACCCTGTTGCCGGGGCTGTGTGATGCTGAGAAGACGGTGGAGGCGAGGGATGTTTTGAGGGAAATGGTGGAGAGGTACATTGCGCCGAAGGATAATTCTGTGTTTATGAAGCTGCTGAGTGTTCAGAGTAAGTCTGGGGATTTGGATGCGGCTGCAGATGTGCTGAAGGCGATGATTAGGCTGAGCATTCCCACTGAGGCTGGCCACTATGGTGTGTTGATTGAGAGTTTTTGCAAGGCTAATGAGCATGACAAGGCGGAGAAGTTGTTGGACAAGTTGATTGAGAAGGAAATCGTGTCGCGGCCGCAAAATGCCTTTGAAATGGAGGCCAGTTCTTATAATTTGATGATTGAGTATCTGTGTGATCATGGGCGGACTAGTAAGGCAGAAAGGTTCTTCCGTCAGTTATTGAAAAAGGGTGTGCAGGATTCGGTTGCTTTCAATAGTTTGATCCGGGGGCATTCAAAGGAAGGCAACCCCGATTCTGCCTTTGAGATTATAAAGATCATGGGAAGGAGAGCTGTTCCTAGAGATGCAGATTCTTACAGGTTGCTTATTGAGAGTTACTTGGGAAAGGGAGAGCCCGCTGATGCTAAAACAGCTTTGGATAGCATGCTTGAGAGTGGGCATCTTCCGGAATCCTCACTGTACAGGTTGGTTATGGAGAGTTTGTTTAATGATGGCAGGGTTCAAACTGCAAGCAGAGTAATGAAAAGTATGGTGGAGAAGGGGGTGAAGGAGCATATGGACTTGGTTTCTAAGATATTGGAGGCCCTTCTAATGAGAGGTCATGTGGAAGAAGCTTTGGGAAGAATTGATTTGCTTATGCATAATGGTTGTGAGCCTGATTTTGACCACCTTTTATCTATTCTTTGTGAGAAAGAAAAGACAATTGCTGCTCTCAAACTGTTAGATTTTGTTCTTGAGAGAGACTGTATCATAGATTTTTCACTATATGATAAGGTTTTGGATACTCTCTTGGCAGTAGGGAAAACCCTCAATGCGTATTCCATTTTATGTAAAATTCTGGAGAAAAGAGGATCAACAGATTGGAGAAGCCGTGAAGAGCTGATCAAGAGCCTTAATCATGAGGGGAACACTAAGCAAGCAGATGTTTTGTCGAGGATGTTCAAGGGAACAGATGGAGGTCGTGTTAATAGCGAAGGAAAGAGAAAAGTTACAGTAGCTACGTAATGTGTTCTCTCTTCTTTTTCTTGTGTTTTAGAGGTGAGAGGTATTATTACTCCTTTTGTTTTTGGTTGTAATAAGTTATCATATGAGGAATAGTATTTGAGAATTGTTCTTTATTTCAAATCGAAATTTTCAACTCCTGTGTTCTCACTGACCACATTCTTTGTTTTGGATCAGAGATTTGTTGTGACACTCATCGGTTTTTTCTTTTTCTTTTTTACTTTATTATTATACTTTTGTCATCAGTCTACACTTATCAATGTCTCCAATTATGTTCATTATATTCAACCCAATTCTTTGGATCTTTGAATTATCCCAATCCCAATATTTTCTTAACTTTAATAGATTTTTGAATCTTTGAATATCTCATTTATTTTTGTGTACAAATTCCTCTTTTGTGTTGATGAATCCATCCCACTTCAAATCACTGCTGTCATCAGCCTATACAACTGAGTGCTGACAATGCAATCATCAGGCACCTAACATTACTCTTTAGCCTAAATCTTGTATTGTACTGGTAACTTGTGGAGTTTGCTTGTTATAACTGAGATTCTAATATCTGCTACATCATCCCAGAATCTATTTTGGCGGTTAATCCTATTTTTAGTCCTGCTTTCTACAACTACTGGACTTCTATTTTACAGGTTTTAAGAAAATGTGGGTGCAGAGGTAATCGCATTTTCTTTTTTTCTTTGTGTAAGGAATTTTATACGTATCTGTAAATTAGCAGGATGATATTTCATTAGACTTCCATTTGGTTTCTAATTTGTAACCTTTTTCAGCCCTTCTGATGTTTCGTACTATCTGGTTGGCTTACCCTTTCAGTTTTTCTGATGCATATTACTCATTTGACTTTTAATTTATTTTTATGTTACTGTTCAAACTTCTACCTGGAATGTTTTGCTACCAAGATTGGTTTGGCTTCCAAGTAAAGCTATAAACCTTGTTTTAACGAGGAAATCCTGGTCATAAGTAGTGTTCCATTAAAGACCAACGCGACAAAATTTGAGCATTCATTGGACAATCAAATAACATAGTCTACCTACCAGTTTCATTGAAGATCCTTTGAGAAATGATACTGAAAACATTCATCAGAAGAAGCTAGTGATTGCCACAAACACGAGGATGAAGCTTAGATTGGTGAAAGTTAGATCCATAACCAACTGGTTGAGATAAACAAACTCTGAAATTGAATGAGTAAGGATAGTCATAACTTGTGTAATAAGTACATAAGTGCAACTTCTTCCTAAAAGCAACTAGCATAGGTGGTACTTTGATTCATTATTTTGATGTGTTTTATATGCCATCCTTTACTTCGTATATTTATTGGACAATTTTTTCACAAAGACCGCCAATCGTATCGAGAATGACAAAAAAGGTATAATAATCAAAGGCGCTGGGCCTTGCAAACTCGCGCAAAGAGACAAACTTCAAAATCCAAGAAGCTCAACAAGACATCACCTCTTCTACCTCTCTCGACCATGTTCTCAATGAGCTTCAAAGAAAGAAGGCCAATTAATCTATAAATGATATAAATGGGGGAATGTTGGTGTTCGGACCCCCACTTGCAATTTAAGAGTTGCAATTTCAGAGAAAAGAGACAAAGTTAAAATGTGGAAAACCTTTTTATCTTTTTTTATTTCTTGTTTTATGATAAGCATCGGTCAGACTAATGCAAGCTGGATTTTTTTTTTCTTAAATTAAACAGCAGTCATGTCAATGCAAAAATTTAATTTTGATTAATTCGATGCTATGTATAATAAAATAATATTTTCTTAGCAACTTCTAAACTCACAAACATTAATTTTATTTTATTTTTATATTCTTGTTTGAGTTGGTTAAACCAACACTAAAACTTAAAGTAATATATAATATTAATGTCCACTTTTATATCTCAAAATCGAATGCAAGCTAATTTTTATTTTTAACACTCTGTAGGGTTAGCGTATTATGCACTTGATCGTGGTTAAACTTTCTAAATATTTTATTGTTTAGTTAGAGTCGAATAGGCCGATTCTAACCCATATAGCCAACATTATTTCCTCACACAGTTAGTCTGCTTTTTTTACAGTGAATCAACAACACTTTTAAGTATTTTACATCATATAGATAAAAAAAAATACCTCTATTCTGACTTCGCTTGAATAATAATAAATTAAATTTTATAACAAACAAAACTTATTTTGAACGTTATTGTGATGAATACATTGATTTAGGATAAGGACAATCGATTTTAACCAACCTAAAGAAAAACTATGTGACATTGGCATGACTAAACTGGAGAGCATATGTTAATTAGGGTTTCAAGCTGGCTCCAGCTGCTACATGGTAACTAGAAGCATATCTATGAAATAAATTGAGTGCATTACTAGTGACCTCTGCAACATTTTGTGCCTTAACCTTTATAGTAGCTGTCCTTTTACTCATCCTTGTTCCAGGGAAGGATTGAACACAGTAGCTAGCATCTGTTAAGGCAGTGCTTACCCATGTCTCAACATTGCTTATATGCCACAAGAAGTTGTCATCTATGATGGTGCCTTTGTTCATCCTGCGGAGCTCTTTGATGGCTTGGCAAAGTTGGTCCACACTATCGTTGAGCTGCGTCACACAATCTTGCACAGTAAGGTACACTCTATCACTCTTAAACTCTTCAAGTTCCTTGGCCACTTTTAACAAGTAAACCCTAGTTTTTAGTGCCCTGAAGAGGCTCACCGAAAGGGCAAGATGGGCCAAGTGCTGAGGACCATCTATGGTGGAATTTGAAAATCTGGCTAGACAACGTATGCACAGATCAGGGTACCTGGTTCCATGGCAAGAGGACTCTATGTAAGCCATTGTTTGGTTTTGGTTTGGGGGTTTATGCAGAGCCAAAGATGGACCAACTGCAGCAACACATAAAAAGATAGAAAGGAAAGTGACTAGGAATGGCTGGTCGAGGTATGCTATATGAACTTTTAACCAGGTCATCTTGATTACGAGTTCTTCAATCTCAAACGTAGAATTTTGGTTGAGTGAAATGACAAAGGAAATGTTGTTGTTTATATAGAAAAGTGCTTTTTTGACATCATGGGGATGCACATGATCTTTTTCTTCTTTCTTCATATTAATTTACGTGCATTTAGTTGCACCAGCAATGAAGAACAGCAACAAGACTATAATATAATTTTATAACATGATTTGTATCACAAATCAGATTGGCATTATAAGCTGAACTATTATATTAGATATAGATAACTATGGATTTGTATTTTCAATTTTTTTATTAACATAAAGAACGTACGCAGGTCATGAATACTGTGACTCACTAGCAGAGATGTTAGTAAATAGTTTTCAATATTTTTTTCAATCAAATGTTTGTATTATATAAAAAATTAATTGATAAAGATTTTAAAACTTTTCTGTATACGTAATTAACCTATTCCACCCAGAGTTCATCATACATAAAGACGTTGTCACTAATTATATGTGTGGTGGCACGTGCAATAATCAATGCTGGTCAACTTTTCTTGCCATAGGTTTACAGTTATAAGGATTGACTTGGATTATATAATCTCCGATCACAGGGTTGCGATACTTAAGAATAAATGGGAATGGTTTAATGGTTAAATTAAGAGATTGATGATGATACTGTAAGCTTAATCATGGTGCAACATGGAGCTTAACTAGGCGATGAGAACGGGTCTTTGTCTACTACAAAGAGGAAAGGTATGAGCTATAGATTAACAAAACAATAGATAATCCAAAGTTTGATAAATTCTGAGAAACAATTTCGCTAGATGACTACTCATCAAGTAGAGTAAATTACACTTAATTATCGAACAACTTACACTCTCTTTCATTTTTTTCATCATTACCATAAATTTCTTTAAAGGGATATATGTAATGTAACAGAATTGTAAGAAAGACGCTTGGATTGGATAAGGTTATTTTTTTATTAACAAGAAAAAATAAATTAATGTGAGTCATTTTAAGAATGACCCAACCCTTATATAAATTTAAAAAAAAAAAATCTTAGTCTCTCCCTAATAGATCCAAACAAGAGTCTCTTAAAAAAAAAATAACAAAATTCCTATAAACACCCAAAATAATAACAAAGGGACAAACCAACACTACAAAACATCAATTAACTAGCCTCATACAAACCAAAGTATTAATACACCATTCAGAATAAGAGAAAAAAGATGAGGATGTCTTGGAGGTGACCCACGACCAGACATTCACCGAACAAGAGCAAATATTTCTGAAACATCAATCACACCCCCTTTAAAGATGACTTTATTCCTATGCTTCCAAATCTCACTTACCACAACAATCCATATCGCTCCCCAAACATCATTAACAGATTCAGATGTTCTACCTAACTTAAACTGTAAAAAAATGATAACATGAGTCATTGTGATCCACAGACACCACTCCTAACCAAGCATAACACTGACTTCAAATGAACCAAGCTATTCTGCACTTAAAGAACAAGTGACGACACATCTCTTCTTCCGCCCCACACAATAGACTATCGACCACAACCCCACACCTTTTCAAATTGGCCATGATAGCAATCTAATTTGACAGCACCCTCCAAGCTGTGACTTGAGCTGAGGGTAAAGCTTTATACCTCCAAAACCTATCAAACAAATTCTTATTGTTGATTATGAAAAGGCGTACGACTCTGTAAGTTGGGATTTTATTTTCTATATGCTAAAAAGGGTTGGCTTATGTGATAAATGGATTAATTGGATTAAGGGTTGCCTAGAATCGGCCTCAGTGTCGGTGCTTGTAAATGGTTGCCCTACTAAGGAGTTTATTGCTAAGAGGGGATTACATCAAGAAGTCCCGTTAGCACTGTTCTTATTTCTTATAGTGACTGAAGGATTGGCAGGTGAGAAGAATTTGATTGATAGTTTGGAGATCGGGAATAAGAAAGTTAAGGTTAACATGTTATAATATGCAGACGATACTGTATTCTTTTGTGAAGCAAACATTAAAAGTGTTTTTAAGATAGAGGTCGCTTTGAATTGTTTCGAATTATCTTCTGGGCTTAAGGTGAATTTCTTGAAGAGAAGGATTGGTGGGTTGGGGATTAATCAGACAATGATTTAACGGTTTGCGGCAATTCTTAATTGTGAAGTGATGGTAACTCCTTTTTGGTACTTGAGTATGTTGGTAGGGGTGTCATAAGAGAAAGGTTTTTTGGGATGGTGTGGTTGAAAGATTGAAGACGAGACTAAGCAAGTGGAAAGGTAAGTTTTATTAATGGTCGGGAGGATTTGCCTGATTAAGTCTGTCCTTTCGTCTATTCCGTTGTTTGATCTGTCTTTGTTCAAAATGCCATCTGTGGTGACAAAGGAGATTGTGAAAATTCATAGAAACTTTTTATAGGGGTGGGGGCAAGAAGGTAGAAAGATTGCTTGGGCATCTTGGCAAAAGGTTTGCGAGTCTCGCGAGGCTGATAGTCTTGGAATCCTTGATATAAGGGTCTTTAATGCGGCTTTACTAGGAAAATGGATTTGGCATCTCGGGACGGATAATGGTGGTTTGTGGAAAGAAATTCTTGAATCTAAATATGATGGTTGGAGATGATTGAGAGAGAGAGAAGGAAAATTAGAAAGGATCCTCTTTGGTGGAATGATTTGAAGGAGGTTTTGGGTTCGGAGGGCTGGGGACGAAATTTTGAAGACGCTTCCTTTGGAAGGTTGGGAACGGGAAGGATATTTGTTTTTGGGAGGATAATTGGGCAGGATGTGGTGTTTTGAAGAACGTGTTTCCAAGGTTGTATTCCTTAAGCACTTACTGTGAATCCAAGTTGGTAAAGTTTGGGGGTGGGTTAATGGTGGTTGGGTGTGGCATGTAGCTTGGATAAGGAGGCTCTCTTAATGGGAAAAGTCATTAGAGTGTCGTTTTTTAGTAATTTCAAGAATTGAGACCTGACATGGAATTTGAGGATAACTGAGTGTGGAAGGATGGGGAGTCCTTAAGTTACTCAGTTAAATCTGCCTATATTGTTTTAAGGAAGGATGTCAAGAGAAAATTGGACATTAGGGATAGTGTTAAAGCACACTACAATGAATATTAGCTATGTAAGATTTGTATCGGCCAAGTAAAGGATGTAAATTGTGTCGGCTAAACCTACGATGAGTAGACGCAAAACAAAGGTTGTGTGGGTTAGTCTAATGCATAAATATGCTAAGAGAAAGTGGAAGAAAAAAAGAGATTGCATCAACCGGACTGACGTATCGGAGTAGAATTTTTGTAAACTATGTGTCGACTTGACCAACAATATAGGATAAAAAAAATTATTATATTTTTTATAAGTATACTCATTTTTAATTTTTTTTGTTATGTTTATAAATATATTTGTTTTTAATTTATTTTAAATTTTTTTGAATTACTAATATTGTAATAAATATAAATTTTAGTTTTGAATAATTTATTTTGGACATGAAATTTAAATTTTGATATAAGTTAATTAAATATAATTAAAATAATTTAATTTTTTATTTTATTAAAGTGTTTAATATTAAAATTATTTAAATAAATTATTTGAAAAGGTTAAGAAAGAAATGAAAAAAAAGAAAAATAATAATTGAGTAAAGAAAAAAAATGTGTATTTAACTTTTGCAAATGTTATATAAAATATAAAATATTATACACATTTTAGATGTAAAATTTGACATGAACTATTGAATGTAAAATTTAATGGATGTATTTAAAAATAAAGAATCAACTATTGTGGTAAAATTTGAAAGCAAACTTAAGAAAAGAAAAAAGGTAGGGTAAAACCTTGTTTTAGTAACTTTAAGAAAATATGAATCTCATAATAGTTCTAATCTATAAAGAAATAATTTATTTTGAATCCAAGATTTCCTTTTGATATCCATTGTTGTTCAAAATATGTCACTTCTGATAAATGATTGTTCATAACTTTTTACTCTATCTTTAATACTTGCGAAAATCTTTCAAAAACAATTTATCCTCCCTCTTGTTTAAGGCCTCAAATTCTAACAATTTTTGTATGGGCCACGCCAACATTAGCTTTTTATTTATTTATTTTAATTATGTGTCAGCTTATCTGATGAAACTATGTATTTAATTAATTAAATTATTTTCTTCATGTGGACTTGGTCGATGCATGATGGCGTCCCTGATTGAATTTGCGTCAGTCTGGTCGACGGGATTTCACTCCCAGAAACATCGGTCAAACCGGTGATATATAATATATTGGCATTCGTCTTACATCGGCTTGCCCCAGGCATTTTGTGTCTCTCTTGCTGGCCGACGCAAATTCATGTTGCTTCCATGCTTTTTTCATCGACTTGTTGGTCGACACATAGTTGACGTTTATTCGTCGGTTTTCTTTATTTTGCGTCCATTTTTTATCGACGTAAACTCTTGTCTTTCTTGTAGTGGCAATATTATATGGTCACTATGCTATGAGAAAGAAGAATTTGTTAGTCATTTTTTTTTTGCAGCAAAATAGTCTATATAATTTGGAATTGTGAACCCATTTTCAATATTTTTACTTAAAAGGAACATAATGGAAAAGGGAATAGGTATGGAGGAGCCTATGAATAGTGATTATTTGAAGTATATGATGGCAAAGGAATAGAATAATATTTATGGAAATAATGGTTGACACAGAATAAGTACTCTATGTGACTCAATTAAAAGTTTGGATTTGGATGAAACACAAAATATATCTAATTTGACATTCTCTTATTCGGATTGCATCAATGCACAATGGAGTGTATAAGAGCATTGGAATAATCTCTAATCGGGGAACATCATCCATGTAAAGGAAGAGAATAGAAGTATCTTGAGATATCAATGCTTGGAATTAAAGTGACTATGGAATATCAGACAAATTTGTAGAAGGACAAACAATCTAGTATATTATAAATGAACCACAAGATTGAAGTTTTGAGTCTGAACTAATTAATGGTCAACATAATATCATGCAAACACAATAAATCTGAATACAAGAGATATTAGGAATCTAAAACATGGTTGATATGAGCAATAATAAGAATAAGATTATTCGAGACATGTTGAATTGTATGAATGTGTGGTTGTAATCCAAGATTCACCTATGTTCTCATGGCTCATCTCAAGGTTGATTGTCCTTTGTTCTCCATTTTGCTAGATAGGGATAATGGCGGCAATAGAGGACAACAAATACGTTACTAGTCCAAAATGTACATTTTACATTGATTATATGAAACTTATTAGATTAATTCCATTATTAATGTAGAAAGCATATCATTTTACATCGATTAAAAAATTGATCGATGTAAAATATACAAATATTCCATTACATTTTTTCTTCCTTAATTAGCTTCCTATAAACCTATATATTTTTTATAAGAATTGGTTGGGTCAACTAAGAAAAGGTTATTGTAGTTCTCTAAACTTCTTCGCAAGGAGGTATGAGATTGCAACCTATTCACATTGTATTGATGTTAATTTTTTAGTTTTTTTATCATTTCATGATAAAATTATTGCTATGACCAATTTTTTATGAATTGAGAAATAGTCATTATAGTTGAAACAAGGAAAAAACTGAAATATATTTCTTGACAAAAAATATATAAGTTTTATTATAATTATATAGGCTAAGCCTAATAAAATCTTGATTTTGAAATACTAGAAAAAAGTGTCTCAATAATTATCATTTCAAGTATTGTTATATTTTGAAATAGTGCTTGTTATAACAACGCTCCTCTTCAAGCTACTCGGAGAATCTCAATCATTCTTATTTTTCAAGATCCCAAAACCACTATGTGGAAAGCTCCTTGATGAATACTTCAGCAAATTGAATTCTTGAATTCTTGAAGGGAATCATGTAGGACCACTATTTAGTTTCTCCTTGATGAAGTATTGATCTATCCTTATGTGTCTGGTTTTATCAATTGGCTTATCTATATCCTCTCTAAAGTTATATGTTGTTTTCCAATACCCTCATCTCTTCTTTGATGACTTAGTTCCAATTCTCATCTTTTCAACAGGTTACTGCATATATAAATATGATATATTTCATAAAATAATATATCTCATATTATTCCTAAACTTGAGAATAAAATTTATCAAATTTGACTGAATGCTTCACATCATTGAGAGAAACTCATATAATACATTATACTAGGAAGCTTTCTCTATGGCTATACAAAGAGTAGTATTAATGAACCATAATTCCCAGAGAAGACATTAGAAATTGGGTCGTCGTGAGGAGGCAGAGTCCTTGCTTGGCTAAGGGTTCTTCGATGGAGCTGAACCTTTTACGACCATTTTCCCAAAGGTGAGTTCTATGGTTCCTTTTTTATTTTGATGACGTTTTTTTATTGTGTTGTTTTGTTTGGTGTTGCATCCGGTGGCTAGAGTATGACGGGCGGTAGCAATTTTAAATTTGAATTTGAGCATTAGTTTTCTCATGACTTTTTAGTATATATAGGTCTTTAAGGTTTGTTGTTTACTGATCTCAGAACTTATATTGCACGCAGATGGACAGATGGAGGTGGTCAAGAGGTGTCTTGGAACCTATTTGAGATGCATGTGTGCTGGGTCATCACAAAATTGGGTCAAGTGAGTGCCAATCGCTGAATGGTGGTACAACACCACTTGCCACACTGATACTAAAGCAACACCTTATGAAATAGTGTATGGACAACTCCCTCCTACTCATCCGCCCTACCTTCTAGGAGAATCAAAAGTGGAACTTGTGGACAGGAGTCTTAGAAAAAGGGAGGAAATGTTGAAAGTGGTTAAACTCTATTTGAAAAGAGCTCGAGAGAATCAAAAGTGGAACTTGTGGACAAGAGCCTTAGAAAAAGGAGCAAATGTTGAAAATGTTTAAATTCCATTTGAAAAGAGCTAGAGAGAGAGGATGAAACAACTGGCTGATAGACATAGATATGACAAAAAAATATAAAATTAGTGATATGGTATATGTGAAACTACACTCTTTTAGACAAGTTTCTGTTTCTCAAAGACCCAATGTCAAGTTGAGCCCCCAAGTATTTTGGTCCCACAAAATCCTAGATTGTATTCGAGAGGTAGTTTACAGAATCGAACTTAATTGTTCTAAGATCCACAACGTCTTCCATGTTTCATAACTTAAAAAACATGCCATGTTTCATAACTTAGAAAACATGTGGGAGATTAGAGAAAGACTGACTTTTCCTTTTCATGGCATAGTTGCTATCAATGCAGTTTTTATGTACACATATACTGGTGGCATCTCATGCCCATACATCTCCGGCAAGCATTGGATCATGGAGTGGGCTATGGTGCTGGTGCTTATGCTCCCATCAGGTTTAAGGAAAAACCTTACTGGATCTTAAAGAATTCATGGGGAGAGAGCTGGGTAGAAACAGATATTACAAGATCTGCAGAGGTCAGAATGTATGAGGGGTGGACTCGATGGACTCAACTGTAGCTGCAGTACATATCTCTAACCATTAAATATAAGGATGCCTAAACGTGGTATCGGAACAAGTAAAGTGTGTATGTGAATAATTTGGAATGATGTAATTTTATGGGGTAAACTGTTAGACCATGTTTATGATTTACTTTTTCTGTAATTCGGTGTGCTAGCTTTTTAGCTACAAAACATTACTCACCGTTATCGATAGTTATTGCACGTAACCTGAATGAAATGAATTTGTGTCCCCACAATTAACTTTGCCACATTCCAATGTCTTGGACTAAACTGCAAGAGATATCTGTTAAAAGAGAACAGGTAAACTGAACGTCTCATGACATCAGTTATAAATTGTCCATTGCATTATTTTGACATGTTAATGTGGTCTGGAAACAATTAGAATTAATGAGTAAAAAACAATTAAAATAATTGAATTTCAAAATCACTTTACACTATACACCACTTGATTGTGGAGGACATATCTATTAGAAAATCATCTGGTATTTCGCACCTTACAGCTCATCTTCATCCGTGAGTAAAGTAAAGGAAAACGGAAAGAACTTGTAACCATCTCCCTCGTAAAATTTGTTCTGGAACTCTACCCAGTGAAGTCTCAAAGCATGCAAGAAAGCACTTAGAGTTTCCATTAACAGTAACACACCAACAGTTGCACAGATAAAAACAAAAATGCCAACAATGAGAATAATAGTGTTATTGTACCTGCATCGGTCACAGAAACATTCAGGGTTAGTGCATCACATAACCTTCTTAATGGCCCGCCACTTTTCCATAGCACAACTAAAGAACTTACCCCCAGGCCAGAAGCAGAACTTTGTCATAGAAAACACTGGACAGCTCCGAATGAGCTAAGCTGAACAAAACCAAAAACCAAGGAAAGAATTATAATCAAAGGATATGAATTATTTAAAGGAGAACGGTTTACAACAGGGTTGAGCTAAAAGAATCTTAAATGTTGAGGAACATCAAATATGTACTAAATACTTCTGATTAATTAAACAAAGTGTTTACTTTTCCCTCAAATAACTTCTTTTATAAATAATTGAAGCATGTGGATACTACATATAGACATTTTCAAATGAATATTTGAACTTTAATTCACCATATTATGATAGACTAATCTTGATATGAATGTGACCTCATCAAATCTCTTCTGTTAGATACAAGTTCATTTAAAAGAAGTTTTATTGCCATTTATTATATTTCCAATATATTAAATATTTTCCTATCTAATAAAACTTTTTCCATTTTTACAGGACACTAGTTACTATTGAAATAAAATGGTACGAAAAACTTGTAGAATAAGTAGCTGCAACTAATGAGTGGACGATAATAAAACCGTATCAGTTTTTGTCATTTAACAACCCTGACTAGAATTTCGAAGCAACCAACCCTTGAAATGACATATATAGTATCATTTTCTTTTTTTACCTTTCTCTTCTTTCTCTATATGAGATATACAAAACTAATGGTCTCAGAAAGCGGGGCCATCTCTTTAATTTCTTTATCTTTGCTCATTACTTTTTCATCATGACAAGTCAAACTCTAATCACCTTATTAATCCTTCTAATCCACACTATCTCAGCATCAATGAAAATCCGGCCATGATTCTCGTTCCTTCCTTGTTAACCGAGAACAATTATCATAATACTAATAACAATGACACGAACAAGGTGTTGATGAATATTGTGGTTGATCCACGAATCAATGGAAGATATGGTAGAGGCAAAGCAATTTTAATGGACGCGCCGGTAGGGGAAGTAATTCCCATTCCGTAGATACGAAGCCGTAGATACGAAACTGTAACAAAATTTCACAAGACTACAATCACAGGCTTTCGACTACATACCTGAGCGCCCACAAACGTAGATACGAAGCTGTATTAGACACCGCTCCAAGCACAAATTCGATTGTATGTATAAGTTGGTGCACAAAAACCTCGCTGAAGTCAAACTCATCATGGTCACAGGAAACACTTTGTGACTCTGATTCGTTAGGATCATCCGCGTTGTACAGCAAAGCGTAAGATTGACCTTGATGCCTCTGAGGAAGCATGGTAATGAAAATAAGAATGTGATTTACAAAAAAAAAAATGAGAAAAAAATAAATAAAATAATGGTTTTGAGTGTACTTCTTTATGTTGCTTCTTCAGGAGAAAGGGCTTTGGTACTAGCATCCATGGTACGGCAACAAGTGCCAACAGTAGTAACACAAGCTAACATCAAAGAAACAGTGGGCAGTTCAGATGAGGTATCTGTCTAAAACAAAATTTATCCAAATCAAATTGAAATTTCTTACTTGAAGGAGCTTTTGACCAACAAAAAGCTGGTTTTCACCTAAATCCTCAGTTGGGCTTAGGAACATGTATATAACCACATGATACAGGTCAGCCTGTGATCCAGTGCACCATTTTACAATTATGAGGAGTGAAAGGTAGCCAAACAAGCTATTTAAGAATATCATCTGTGGAACGAACTGGTACCTGAATCATTATCGGAAAATCAAACAATGATACCCCACAGACTAAGAAAAACTAAAATTGTTTTTGCTGTTACCAGATATTTATATTGTTTTCGAAGTATTTTGCATTATAGTAACTCATTATGATTCCAAGATTCATTTGGGATACCCCCAGCAGAATTGACATCTTCATCTTCAAAGAATTAAGATATGGAAGTTCACTCCGAGTACCATGCCATTTAGGATCCACACCAAATGGATAAGTGTCACGTACTTTTATTAAACCTATTGTAGAAGCATCCCTAAAAAAGGGAATGCATAAATATTGCACAGACAAATACAGACAAATAATGTAACCAATTAGTATAAGAGAAAAGGGAAATCTAATAATATTAAATAAATTGTACTGATAACCACCCGCATGAAGGATCACGACATCCATAGGCAGAGGGTCCAAATAATTCAAATGGAACAGAGAAGAACTCATTATATATCATCCCGGTATAGATTGAGAAGAGTGCCATCATCGTAATAATATAGCGTCCACCGAAAGCCATTTCCATTATGTCTCCAAGTTTCTGTCGTTATTAACAACATTGAACAAAACTGATACTGGCATAAAATAAAATAGGCAGAAACATTCAGATTGAATACAAAAAATCCACGACCATAAGTAAAGTACCTGACTCGAAAATTTTTTCTCGTTGATCACGAGATACAAAGCCGCCAGTAATAGGCATATGCCATGCCCCCAGTCGCCGAACATTACAGCAAAAAGAAATGGAAACGTGATAATTGTGTACACACCGGGATTTGCTTCCTGGTATTTGGCGACTCTGTCAAGTAATAATATTATAGTTTCAGGCTGATTATCAATAAATCTAGAAGCAACTAAGAATCGGTTATTGGACTTTGATAATGTGATAATTGTGGCCAAAACACTTCAGCAATATTAGATATTACTGGAACGGCTTACCAGACGCACTCTAAAAGAAAACATAAATCCTACCTTAATCACATAAAATCCATTTGTCACCACTATTATGATGGCTGCAAGAGTTGATAAACTTACACCAGTCCCCAGTTTTTCTGAAGGTATGTTCTACTATAAATTTAACATACATGGTAGATAATTTGGAAGACATTGTTGGGTTCTTATGAGAATTTATAAGTATGATATAAATTTTAATCTAATGGAGAAAGTTTTTAGCATGATTTACGGGGCGTAAGATTGATTTCTCATTTATCATATCCCGACAATAGAGAAACAAAATACATTATTTTTATGTTGACAAATGAAAAGCAACTCAATGTCGTAAATGAGATCCATGGCAAGGAAAATAAAGAAGAATTGAGTCTTGATCGAGAATGAAGAATGGGAAAAAAAGTCGAAGTAGAGCAAGGCAGCATGCATGAAAAGGGATAGAATTAGTAGTTGGATGGGTAAAGTAACTTTATTTTTTAACTTTTATTATGTTCTCACTAAATCTGTGACTTATTGTTTAATTTTTTTTTCCTTCAAATTCACAAGTGACAAAGTAACCAGATACTGGGATTTGTAAATCTTTACCAAGTTTAACTTCAATTTCGGGTGGCAGCGTATTTTGGTGGGACTCATATAATGCAGTTACAATGTCTTGAAAAGTTACAAGAATTATTATGTATAGAATAAGCTATATATAATAATCAGATGAAGTATAAGTTTGTGGAGGGCTTAAGTTGTGATGTGTGATTCTAACACTTTGTGTTATATATATATATAATGGAGAGATCAAGTTTTAATTGAAATGAGCAAAAGTTATACCGACCAAAAGGACCCGTATAACATGTGCCATCACATTGGATTAAAATTGTTAAATCTTCAGGCTTGATTCTTTATGATTAAAAGTGCAAGTCAGATCACAATTACCTGCTAGGGATTTTTTGAATAAGAGGGGAATGAAATTTGAAATGCTCATGGTGAGGGCCACATAACTTACCCATAGGCATCTACAATTTCTTGAAAAGAAGAAGTGAATTTGTTTGTGCAAAAGTAGGTAGGCGGTGATTCCTTTGTATGTAAGACCTGAAATATCACCCCAACTTGAGAACTGCAGTCCACAGTTGCCTGCTCCAATACTTTGTGAATCTGTCAAGTATTGAATCAAATTAATTCGCTAGGCCAGCCAATAAAAACGGCATTACGTGTATGCTTCTGCACAACGCATCAGAAATTAAAATCATAGTTCAAGGACCGACCTGGGTTGTCGCAAAAACAGGACACCAACCTTCTGCAAGGAGACATTTCTTTGTCACATTAATGCTAAGCATATTTAGAGTGTGATAAATGGATTTTTCCTTCTTCAACTATCAGTTAAAATTGAAGAAAGGAAATGTTAGCATTGGAATGAAAATTAATTGCAGAAGTAGCAGAAAAGCTGAAAAGAGAAACAGGAATCAAATACTCTATTGTCTATGCATGTCTTTTGGTAGTAGTTCAAAGAAATATTAGATGTAAAATGAAACAAACCTGAAGGCTCCACTGATCATAGTGATATCCAATTGTCTGCAATAGAGTGCTCCGGTGAAGCAATCCTGCCTCTATGGTAGTCTTCAATTCTGCAAGTCTTCCTGAAACCTATCAAGTTCATAGTACACAGTTATTATTTTCTGCACATTTTCTGTAATCAGTCTATGAAGAGCTGCTACTATGGATAAAGTAGACCAACCACTTGGGCCTGGGGAAGTGGCAAGAAGCTCGCATCATAAAATCCGAAATCTCTAATATGGTGAATAATTATACATGAAATAATGTTTTTTCTCACTAATGTTCTTTCTTTGTTTTTTTTTCTTATATTGAAATTGATTAATTTACAAAGTAAATGGATTATATTTATATGAGAATGCAAAAAAAAAAAATTCTGCACATTTCTTTTCCTATTATTTTGCTAATTATTTCCTTTTTATTGTTTTTCCTTATTTCTCTCAAGATTAAAACAATGTTTCTTGACCATTTTCAACAATTTTTCACTTCACACTTATTTTAATTTGTCTTCATACTTTATCAATACAATAACTTTTTTATTTGCTATTTGTTAGTCAATAGTTACTGTCTTGGATCTTTTCCAACGTTAGAACCTCATTTTCAAGAAAAGATCAGATGAAATGATAACAAATGTTGAATTTTTTACGTATGTATTACATTTTGACTATCATTGTGCAAAGCATTTTTCTTCGGGATAAATTGTAGTTTGTTAACAATCCTTAAAGTCACATAAATTCTTTATTGGTTTCTGTTACTATATTATAATCTAGCAGATAAAGCAACAATTTTATGTATCGGCAATGTCCAAGTAATAATTGTAGCATCAATAGTAAAAAGTTAAATAGTGGTACTTCTTTGATGATTGACTTCACCTCCAAAGTTTGCATCTAAAGTCTTCAATTTTTAATTCTCCTTTATTTCTGTGGTGTTTTATAGATATGTCAAAATCCACTTGAATACTTCCCAATGAACTTAAATTCAATTTGAGTTAAACTTCTCTACAGCTCCCATTGCATGCCTAATATTTGGCCAAACTAGCGTGTGTACATCGAACTTCCAATGGTAGAAGCATATTGAACCTTATCCATAAGCTCTCTCTCTTTTTCTCTCTAAGGTAACTTATCCCACGAGACGCAAAAATGACTATACAAAAATGTGTTAATTAGCTTGATATCTTCCATGTTAATGAACCTTAGCCATTCTCTCTAAAATAACTTATCCTAGGAGAGGCAAAAAGGACTAGACAAAAATGTGCGTATCTTCCATGATAAACTCTGAAAATACTGTTGATGTACTCTAGTTGAGATAACTACAAAATTCCTTTTCGTCTATCTCTCGTGATTTGCTTTCTTAAGATCTTCTTCACTGGACTTAAGTCCTTCATGTTAAATTCTTTTGATAGTTTCATTTAAGTTTTTAATTTCACACATGTTCAAACCTACCACTAGCAAATCATCTACATAAAGTAAGAAAAACGATATAATTGAATTTATATCTCTTGAAGAAATAACATTGATCAACATTTTCGAATCCTTTCTTGTGCATGAAGCCATCAAACTTCTTACACTATGATCTTGGTGGTTGTTTCAAGTCATACAAACTCTTCTTCAATATATACACAGTATATTCTCCTTCCCTTTCCCTAAGAAATATTTAAGTTGATGTATATATATCTCCTCATCTAAATCACCATTAAAAAAATGCAATTTTCAAATCCAAATTCTTAAGGAAGATTTCTTCACTAGTCACAATGCTTAAGACAAACCTGGTAGTGTTTAGCTACAGAATTGGAATAAATATTTCAATGTAACCAACTACTTCCTTTTGCTGCCATCCATTTATGACTAGTTGGCTTTGTATCTATTGGAGCCGTCATCATCTTCCTTCACCCGGTGAACCCATTTGTTGTGAAGTGCCTTGTTTCCCATAGGTACTTAATTCTTAAGTTTGATTAGAGATCGGCGACTTCATCTTATCTTTCATAACAAGCTTCCACTTGTCAGTGTTTATAGTTCGATATGTTTCGTCATTGTTTTCATGTTTCCCTTCATCAGACAATAACATATAATTCATGTATCTCCTATTAGGGATATGAGGTCGAGAAGACCTTCATAATATAAGAACTGGAGTAGAATACTCTGACATGCTGAGGACTCTCAATTACAAGAGTTTTTGAAAAATCATTTACCTCTACAAACAGTTTTTTTATTGGGTTTTGAGTTGTTAATAACTATATTATATTTATCCTTAAATATTATTCTTTCATTAAAAATCATATCCCTACTATGAATAATTTATTTGTTTTTGTTAACCTAAAGTTAATAGCTAAATTCACCCTTATCATAATCAATAAAAATGGTTTTAATCTGAGATTAAATTTATTTCTACCTTCTGTAATATGCATATAAGCTAAATATTCAAAAACTTTAAAATGTATATATTTTACACTTTTCCACCACATAATATATAATAGAGTAGTGATAAATATACCACTCGTTTTTATTAAATACTCAATCAACATCCTCAACAACACTCATATCATATGGCTTATTATTTTCTTTTTCATTTTTTTATTCTCTTTTTAGTTAGTTATAATAAAGGTGTTTAAATTTTGTTGGGTGTTTGTTTATCTTTTTCTTATATAATATATATGTACAATTATTATAAAAGTACGGTATATAAAGTCAATTAATAATATAAGTATTGTCCCACAACATAAAAAATGTAGATTCCTCATTCCTTGCAAATAGCACTATCGGAAAAATAGTTCACTTATGTCATTGCATAAAAACTGTTGAACTTGGATAAGAAAAAAGAACAACTAACAACTAAAAAACAGTGACAAGGTTGATCGAGATCACTGAAATTTACTTAGTTCGACGTAGGCTATTGAAGAAAAATAAGACACGTGTTACCACCAAAAGAACATAACTGAAAAATAGCTGCACAATAAGTCACGAAGAAAACTAAAGGTGTAAAACTTTCACCTAACATGTCCAAACTGAATAACAAATATGCTGTTCTTATTAATAATCGACAAGAAATTCTAAAGATTCAGCAATCTGAAGCTGAAAACTGAAAATAAAAGACAACTGAAACTAAGCAGAAATCTAAGCTTAACAACAACTGAAAACTAAGCGGAAATATAAAATTAAAGATTAAGTTTACCTCTGTTATCGTCTGAAGCTGTTTACTCAAGTCATCTGAGAAAGGATAACGATTTGCTCCAAAAGCATCACATATTTTCAGAATTTTACTTTTAACACTTTCTCCAGAATAAAAGACAACAAATACATTTTTATGAACCTGTAAAAAGGGAGACTGTGACTTTATGGACCAAAAATGACTAAGAAGATAGAAGTGACTAGTAGCAATAGAAGAGTAAACTTCCATAATCAGAAAGACTAATTATATATACAATTATGTCAAAGCAGCATTGTCGTTCGTCTCTATAAGTTCACAGATTTTTAAATAAAAGGAGGAACTTAGGTGATCAAGTATACTACATATCTAATTGCAAGAGGTTTGTGACTTAAATTTAGGAATTTAAAGTAACCTTCTCCCCTGACGTAAGATCAAGAACAGAATGATCAACCACAGCCTGTTTGAGAAAAACGTTTCCCCTAGTAGCACGAAATAGAATTCTTTCGAAAGGAACTGATTTTTCCCTCGAAACAAGTCCACTGATAAAGCCCAGCTTAATTTGCTTTGTTGACGTCTCCTCCTGAGCACAAATTTACTAAGCGTCAGAAAGAGAACAAATCTGTAAAGTAGCAAAAAGAAAATACACAGCTGCAGCTTATACCTGTTCCCATAATAATGGGCTGTCAATAGACCTTTCAACAGTTATCTGAACTTCAAGCTTTTTCTGGTGAGCTACGGCATTGTTTTTTGCTGAAGAGAAAAATTCACCAACCTGTAATGATAAATCAAAAAAGGCATTACCATTTTCTTATCCAATCAAGGAAAGAAAATAAAAGACCAAGCTATTTGATAAAATACATACAAACCAAGAATAAGGACTAACAGTATGTATAAAGGTAGACAGAAATAAACCATAATAATATACCAAAAAATTAACGCTTATACACTTCTATTTAGAGTTTAAACACCAGAGAGATGAACAGCAAAGTTAACTTAAGTATCAGAAACGATTATGGCATTTGTGGCAGTGAAGAACATAATAAACCATACCTTCTCTTGAACAAGTTTATACTCTGATAGCTCATTGTAAGTGTGTTTCAACTTCTCATTATTTGCGTTAATCTCTAGGAGGTCAGCTTCGAGTTCTTCAAGTTTAACCTAGACACCAACAAAAAATTTATTACTTGATACTGTGTTCTTGAGCAGAAGAACGGGTAACAAAAGTTTCAGAGAATGTCATGACCTCCAAACTTTCCAGATCAACATTATCCTCCCTTGCTGATGTCGTTGAGGGTGAGACACCTGCTTTCATCATTTGTTCCTTAAACAACCGTAGCCTACGCGCCATTTCCCCACATCGTTTAATCTAGATGATAAATTGTAAGTTTTCCAGTTCAGTAAATCAAAATAACTTCCATTAAATATGGTGTATTAGAATTAGTATATGCTGTTACGAACTTTCTCAAACTGTTGAAAGTACAAGGAGTACCACAGATGGGATATTTTAGCAACATTGATAATTTGCATTACCATATAAAACCAAAATTAATGGAGGAGCTTAAAGTTTCCTGAAAGACGTAATACTCTGTCACTTAGCCTCACCAATACCTCTGGCACAAAGAAAAAGATAGAACAGTCTCATTGTAACTCTTCCAGATGTATGAACTTCAATTTGAGCACACCTCCAATTAGTTCACCAATTCAAAATTAGTTTAATCCAAATCAATTTCACCCTATTCTAATTTAATCCAAATAAGTCCTGACTGAGATCACCTAGTTATATTTACTAGAAGGAATTCTCTAATGTGCTTAAGATAGCAATAATAGAAATTAATTTTTCATTACAGGTTTGCCGTTACATAAATTGAACATCCAAAACATGTTGAAATAAAAAAATTATGATATACCTACCTACATTCAAAAACAAAACAAAAAATATCTACAATTCCGGTCGTGTTTTCAACAAAAATGAGAATCGTGAAAATTGCTTACAGTCAACTGAAGATAAAACAAGCTCGATAAGGCCTTCGCATAATGCAATGACATCAAATATTATGCAGTTTATCCAAATCTCGCGTCATTAGAGTTACAACATCTTCAATAACACAACAAATGCGCAAATGATTTTTATTTCTTAAAACGTAAAACCAAAACGCAAGCGCAGGTAGAGATTTGATATGCACCTGAGAAGCATAAGTTCGCTGGAATGGACTTTTATCTACATTGAGCTGGAGAATAAATTCAAACAAACAGTTGTCAATGTAAGAAATAAATAAGATGCAGAGAAATGAAGGCATCAAAACACAATTGAAAATAGTGAGTGAGAGCATCAAAAGAGTAACGGCAATGCAGGTTCCAGAATTCACAGCAAAGGAATCTAAAACAAGAGCAATGAGAAATGAAAAGGAATCTCACATCTTTGAATTGGAAGAGGCCGAGATCGCCAAGGTAAGAGATGGCTCGATGAGCTGATTCGATTGGAATGATCAATTGAGCCAATTGCATAGGCTCTGATCTTAGCAGATCCATCTTGGGGAGACAATTACCTTCATTCACCATCAGGATCTCTAAAATGCACAAACACAAAAATGAATGAACGAATAACTGTGAGGCAAATGCTCTTCTTCTATAGAAAAAGAGTTTGTTCGTAAATCAAATCTTGCCGCTATATCCATCCCGCGGTTTATAATGCTTCTTCTTCCTCCTAACGCTCGCGCGCATATAAATATATAAATAAATTATTATTATTATTATTATTATTATTATATAAAGTATAAATATTGACATTTTCTTTCCATTTTGTTTTTCGACTGTAAAAATTATTACAATGTTAACTTCTTAATTTCATTAATTATTATAAAAAATATATACACATATGTTGCCAATAATAGTAAGAATATTGGTGGATGATAATAGTTAAAATAAATTATTCAGAAACAGTATCCTTTCCAAATATATATTAATAAATATGATAATCCTTAAAGGTAATATATAAAATTGTAATCTAAAATATCATTAAACTATATGTCAAATACTTAGTATTATAATCATATTTTATTTAAATACATAATATTTTAAAATATATATAAAATAGTTTTATTTTAAATATATTTTATAGAATTATTATTTAATAAAAAAATATGATACATTGTTTATTAGAAAAAAGCGCACCAAATCCAAGAGCTAGTTTAAATAAGTGTTGCAAAATAAAGTGTTCTTGCCGGTTGACTCGAGGGTCTTCGTATGTCTCATGATACTCCCACGTCCGATTCTCTGTGCCTTCGTCCGTGTCTTTCTCTCGATCAAACACTTGAAATCACAAAGACCAAGGACGCTCTAGAGGTCGTTTGCACTCTGACGCTCAAGTCAATCTTAGGACTAGGAAACACCAAAACTGTTAAGCGTAAAAGCTTTGTGTAAACTGTGTGTGCGAAGCGACGCAAATGAATAGCGTACCTTACTAAGTTTGTTACTTCCCTTTATATAGTCCAGGGTTTCCACTACCCAAAATAAGCTTTCTAAAGTGGGCCTAGTGCCGCTATTACCCACTCTTAGTGCAACCTAACGCGTAGGGCTCCCAAACTGGAGTGCGACCTCTGACGGGACGACCACCTGGGTGCCAACTCGTGCATCTGATCTCTGGGATCGCCCGTCCTAGGAGCGCCCTAGCCGTTCACGTGTCGTGCATGCAACTCACCCTTGGGACGTGACCCTCTCAGGTCGTATCTTTCCCAGTGGCTTTTTACTTGTGTTACGCTTGAACGCGTCATCCACACCACACGCATGGACTCTCGTGACCTAGGTTTCTCCATAACTAATTACTGGTGTGTGGTCTGAGATCCACCTCTCGTGGTCCAGCTCTGTTGTTCGAGTCACCGATGTCCGACCTCTCTACACTGCCTGATGACACATCAGCACGTCCTGATGATTGATGCCTGACCACTCTTCGGTACCTTGGCGCACGTGCCTCACGAGACACTGACACATGCCGCTCGTGGGATCCACCTCACGCGACCTCATCATTACTAGTGGTCAAACGACACCCAAAAACTAGTCGGTACATAAAGTATAAAATGTGAAGATTGTTTTGGTATTAGCATTGGATCATGATTAGAGAAAAATGTTGATGCAATGCTTAAATGTAATGTTTTATCTCACGGCAACAAATGCAAAGCGTTTGGTCGTATATTCCTTGTTTGATCAACTAATGCTTATACAAACGACAAATATACATAGTGTTCAATGACTCAATTTGAATATTCTAAATCCTTATTTTATCTTATTTTATGTTACAGAAAATGAATATAATATATTCGTCTTTTAAAAAATCTTGTGAAAACATGTCAATATTAAAAGGCAGAATGTGAGCTTTGCAAAGACCAATTGTCTTGTACAATTTTTGTGTTTTACTCCATTAGATAAAAAAAAATTATCTAACCTAGGATTAATAATTCATGTTATCTATCATAATATTGCTTTAAGAAGATATATGCAATCAAACTTTAAGAACCTTTAATATGTCTCTAATTTGAAGGTGGATAAACACAACATGTCAAATTACTAAGGATGGGAAAAAATCCAAATTACAAAATCCAATCCATAATTATCCAAATCCATATTAGTTTTAATCCATTTAAATGGATTTATCTCAAATTCAAATCCATATTTTTTTATTTTAAATCCAATCCATTTAATTGGATATGGAATAGATATAGATTGGATACATTTTTGGATTATCCAAATTGCATTTTGGGTTGGATTTTGACTTGGTCTGATCTAGGTTGAGCCAAGAAAATTCGGGCCATGGTTGAGCAAAGTCGGCCCAAGTCCAAATTGAGCTGAGTCATCCGGGCCTAAGTCAAATCGAGTCGGTATGGGCCAAAGTCAAGCCAAATCGAGCTGAGTGACAGATATTGAGTCGACCCGAGTCGGTCGGGGCCAATATTGAGTCGTGTTGGCCCATGCAAATGTCTAGTTGAGTCTGTCCAAGCCCATGTCGAGTTGAGTCTTTCGGGTTCGATATTGAGTCGAGCAGGCCCGGGCCGATATCCAGACAACCGGGACAGGGCTAATGTCGAGTCGAGCGGGCCTAGGCTGATGTCGAGTGGTCCGGACCCAAGCCGACGTCGAGTCGTCCGAGCCCAGGTCGATGTCGAGTCGTCCAGGCCCGGACTGATGTCGAGTCGTCTGGGATCGGACCGATGTCAAGTTGTTCGGGCCTGGACCGATGTCGAGTCGTCCAGGCTCGGACCGATGTCGAGTCATCTGGGCCTGGGTCGATGTCAAGCCGTCTGGGTCTAGGCCAATGTAGAGCCGAATTGGTCTGCGTTCAGGTTGAATCGGCTTAGGCCCAATTCGAGCCAAGTTAGTCTGTGTCCATATTAAAATGGATTTAATGTAATTGACAAAGTGGATTTAATCTAATTAACAAAGTGGATTTAATCTAGATTTAATTCACTTTAAATGGATTTAAAAAAAATCTAAATATATTTTGTTAGGATGGATGGCTTTAAACTAGAGGAGGGGTGAATTGTTTAAAGAGGGTTTTCGCAAACTTTTAAAACAAGAATGAAATTATCTCAAGAAACAATTGATAAGAAATTCAGTTTGCCAAAACAGCAATCAAAAACAGCAGTACCAGAAAA
>Ga0123342_1001557_pt1 | contig 38646 bp, 11 predicted proteins | sample Turbeawhitnodule_FD_89960 | JGI IMG/M metagenome (GOLD analysis project Ga0123342, IMG submission 89960) | Root nodule microbial communities of legume samples collected from Mexico - Turtle bean Mexico white nodule | ecosystem: Host-associated > Plants > Roots > Nodule | place: Mexico: Nepantla...
AAAAAAAAAAAAAAAACATGAAATAAAACAAATTTTAGAGACAAAAAATAATTATAACTAAATTAGAGACCATTTTAGAAACTAAAAAAAAAAAATTGGTTTCTAAATTAGTTTCTATTATTGTTAAATGGTTTCTGAATTAGTACCTAATTAGCTACCAAGGTTTTATATTCTAAATTTGGTGGCAAAAACCTTGGTTGCTAATTAGATACCAATTTAGAAATCATTTAACAATAATAGAAACTAATTTAGAAATAAAAAAAAATTTTAATCTCTAAAATGGTTTCTAATTTAGTCACTATACCAACTAATTATTTTTTTGTATAAAATTGATTTTTATTTTACAATTTTTTTTTTTTAGTGTTAATGAACATGTATATAATCATAAAAATAAAATTATGTATTTTTTTTTATCTTAATGTTTAGAATAGCGATACTGAGTATTATAAGATATTTCACCCAATCAATATAATCTTTAACATATATTAGTGATTAAAAATCCATATCAATAACTTAGTTATAAAAAATTGTTTTAGTTTTGACTAGGATAAAGAAAAGTTTGACATGTTCAATGTTTTGTTTTGTAGTTAAAAGAAAAGTTAGTTCTGCAAATCACATGAACTTTTGGATAAGTACTTAATGAGTTTCATAAATATGACAATCTTTCTATTAATTAACGTGATAAAGAGAAAAGGTCATCATTGACCATCAATTGCTCTATATTTTTTATGATATTTCAAATGGAAAAACTTGCTTAAAATAGTTCATTTTCCCAGCATGATATATAAAATAACAACACATGACTCGTGTAGTTTTTTATTACAATTTTAGGAAATTTTGAATGGTTGAGTATCTATTAGGCTTATTAAAAAATTGAGCTACTAAAATCAACGTGGTATTTGCTAAATTTTTTATTCAATTAAAAATATTAAATATTGGATGCTCCAATCTCGTTTTCTTCTTCCTTTTTTTTCCAAGTTTCATCATAAGAATGCTTATGCTTTTTTTAAAGTTTTTTTTTTTTTCTTCAAAGGCATAAGTAGATGAGTTACCCACCAATGGAGACATATGGTACCACCTAGTCACACCTCTTAATAATATATAATTATTTTCCATTTCTACGTTCATGTTTAAAATATTATTGAATAAATATTGTACCTATATCTGATAAATACAATGATTCTTTATTAAAATTAATTAATTTGATAACTGGGTTCATTTGTGATCCTATTTGTGAGGTGATTGATGAGTGCTGTTTATATTGCATCCATCTATGGGTGATGATTTCATAAAGAAAATAAAAGTTAAGGAAAATAATAGTTTGATCAGTGGTGATTTTGCTATGAGGATAACTATGAATGGTCATAAGTAGAAAGTTATAACTTTAGCTCCACTTTTAATTTATTACCTAAATAGTCTTCGTTTTGTGCATTATTGTTATGCTTTATTCGAAAAGAAGAAAAAAAAATAATTTGTACGGTGAGTTATACATGTTATTAAACAAGTTCAAAAGATGAATATTACTAGTTTATAATTTGAAAGTGATTTTGTCTTGGTTTGTATTGTATTTACCGCTATGACTAATGTTTCTTGAATATTTTGTAATAGATGGAACACATGCCTTAATTACTGTAGAAAAATCAGGTTTAACGTTTCTCACATTTTTTGTAAATGGAATGCATGTGCTGATAAATTTGTTAATTTATGCTTTATTCATAGAGAACATTTTCATTGGTATAATAGGCTTTCATCTAGTCTTTTCTTAGAATTGTATTTTCTTTCTTTTTTTAAATACTATTTTTTTCATGTAGTGATATATGATTATTGTTACTTGGGGTGTCAGCTTAGTTGAGATGTCAAGTTTCATAGTCATAACATAAGAATTTTTATAAAAAAAATGAAAAAGTACAGTGTGATAGATCTTATAAAGTTAAGTTAGTAATGTTGATTTAATTACAAAAATGAAGATTTTCTTTTTCATTCTTTTATGAGTGGTCTTAAACTTTTACAATATGTTTCAAAATTAAAGATTTGATTTTTTGTCTGTATACATTCTTTGTAGTTAAAAGTGTTCTATTTTAAATACTCGGACTTTTAAAAATAATAATTATATAACTTTAGATTTTTATAATCATGCAATTAAATATTAAACAAGGTTAGTAGTGTTGACTAAACGAAGGAATGATTTATTTTCTAGGTTTAGCGTGTCACATTAATATTACATGAGTACTTTAGTGACATGTTAACTATGTGTGTTTGACTATGCCACATGTTTTACCATGACCAAATATATTTAATATTTTATTAAAAATTGACAATGGCTAAAATCATATAACTAAAATATTTATATTTAAATTCATTCTAAGAAATTGAAATATTAAAATCACATAATTAAAATACTCAGAAACTAACATTATAGGCACAAGTTAAAAGGTCATATATGTAAGGTATTATTAAATCTATCTTTAAGCAGCCAAAAATAATGCAAATTTATTGTTTGAAACATGTGTGTTAGTCAAAATATATATATATATATATATATGTAATTAAAGTAGTAAAACATTATGCATGTTTATATTTTAATAAAGTGAATCATAATTCAAATAATAACATATCACTTTTAATATGAAAAATGTTGAAAGAAGACTATCTATATTTGTATTGGTCGGACCAGACTTGTAACATTGAGTATCGAAAACTGTCTAACTAATTAAGGATAAAAATTTCAAGATAAAAAAAAATATAATAAATTAGGTATTTTTATTTTTATGATTATATACACTAAATATAACTCATGATAATATAATCTATCACAAACCGTATAATTAAATACATAAGACAAAACAAAGTTACATCATTGATACAATAGTTGAATATTGAACACTTACTTATTATATAAACTTTCAAATATCACCAGTATATAATAACAATATTAAATATATAACCTATTAAATATTGTTCAACTTTATTTAAATGTTGAGAATAAGTAAGTTAAGGTAGCATATTTGTATAATCAATCAAAATCCATAACTAACATCTAGAACTAGAATGGAAGAAGATAGTTTATTTTATTTTAATTAAGTATCCCTCATTCGGGTATTCACAAATGTTGTTATATATACATATATGGAATTCATAAAGTTGTATTGTAGTAAATAAACAAGTTTTTAATTATGATAACATGATATAAATGACAAATATAATTTTATTTCTTAAAGCATGCAATCACAGTCTCTGCATATATAAAATGATTTTAAAAACAGAAGATCAGAAGAATTTTTTATAGATATTTATGTTGTCGTGTATGAAAAGGTGTGTAGGAAAAAATTGTGTGTGTTTAGTAAGGTCTTGGTATCTTAATCTAGGGTTCTTTGTGGGACAAAAACTAGAATGAGGAAAAAGACAAGATCCTTTTTCAAGTTTCTTTTGTCTTGAAAGATTGTGAAAGGTTAAAGTTGTGGATGGGGTGAATTCAATAATTCATCATAATTTAGTTTTCCCATGTCACTTCAATCTTTTGTCGTTTTTTAAAAAACAAAGTGTATATTCAAACCAATTACAATAGAATTGCAATGAATTACAAACTGCATTTTATATGCTGTAACCGTAACCAGTTACAACAGAGTCAACCTATTACATAAAAAGAAAATTACATATTCATTCATATGAGTTTCTCATAAATTTTTAAAATAAAACTAATCAATTAGATGATTATTTAATTTAAGGTTAAATATTTTTTTTTTATAATATAACGTAAAATTAATTATTGTCTCAAGCATAAATTTTAGATATTTTGTATACTTATATAAAAAAGAAATTATTAGAATAAGATTTTTTTTACTTAACAAACAAATTTTTAATATGAATTATATTATAATATTATAACATTTATGTCAGTTATTAGTCATCATAAAATATTTAACATCATAATTCATACGGGAAATCTGTTTGCTAGGTAAAATGAAAATGTCATTTCAATAGTTTATTACTACAAGTATCTAGTATGTCTAAAGTTTGGACTAGAGACAAAAACATTAATTTCGTGCGTGACGTAGAAGAAAAACATACTCAACACTTTAAGTTTTTTTTTTATCAGGATGAAAAAATAAATAAATATGAATCACTTCAGGGATGATCCAACCTTTTTACAAAACAACTCATTTCAAAAGAGAGACCCTAAAACTCACCAAAAGCTGTCAATTCAAAATCAACATGGACAGCTAAAGAAAACACCACAAAAACCACTTACTCAAAACAATCAAAGGCTATGGATAAAAAACAAACAAGTCCACGGATCAAAACACCAATCAGAAAAAAAAAAACAAGCATAAACACATTTAGATGTTAACCAATATCAAATATTTAGTTGAGCCAAGGAAAAGATCTCATAATGGTCAATTACTCCTCCTTTAAATATGTGTTTATTCATATGCCTCCAATTAATCCAACCACTTCCACAAACAACATTTACAAATGGCACAATTTAAAATGCAGAAAATGTGAAATAGAATAACTATGATCAATTGACGTCACCTCAAGCCATTCATAACACTGGTTCCAAACTAACCAAACAATTCTACATTCAAAAAATAGATGTCTTGTTGTCTCCTCTTCTTCCCCACACATACAAGAGGAAGTACTACCAACTTCAATCCCTCATCTAACTCAACACTTTAATTAATTACATCAATTAAAATTAATTTAATATATAAGAGACCTCTCTATCATTTATAATAATACTTATACTAATATTGTTACACTCAAGAAGATAATTAAATAACAATTAAGTTTAGAAATCAAAACAAAATAAGTTAGATATTATTTTACAAACTAAAAATGATTGGTATCTAAAATGATTTATATTATTAATCAAAATTTGTAAACTAGTTTTTAAATTGGTATTTAACTCTAACTATCAAATAGTACAAATTAATGTTTATAAAAAAATATATAAAACATGGTGAAAAGTGAAATTTTGAAAACCGTATTGCATAAGATATCTTTTTTTACCACACTTTTAGTTGATTGAATCCATACACCACTTTCTTCAACATGTAAACTTGCTCTTTCCTTCCTTCAAACACATCTTATAGAACACTATAGAATACTTGTCCTCCATTTCCATGTTCCTTCCAAACCTTTTCAAACACCATTAGTAAGGTATAAGATCTCACACCATAAACACCTTCCATCACTCCCAAATACTAAATCAAATTTAGAGTTTATAATACATATTATTTACAATTATTTTTTTATATGGGGGCATGAACAGCACTTGCTATTTGCTTTAACTTATTTTAAAGCAAATTAGGTTATCATCCTTATAAAATAATTGTTTAAAGGTTTAATCTTCGATGACTTGGAGATAGTGGATGGAATGTAGTGTTTATAATACTATTGTAACAACAATTATTTAATATATATATACTTTAACTTCTCTTTTATAGCAAGTGTTTAACCATGAAAACTAAGAATTAAATATATTTTAATTTTCTAGATACGTTTAATTTTAATCTCTTAAATCACACTTGTGTCAATTAGATTCTTCACAATATAATAAATCTTTCACGTGCTAATTGAATATCCAAATATTATATTAATAAAATTTAGTCATTTTATAAATTGTAATATGATTAATAAATAATTTTATTTTTTTATCCGTGAAAAAAAATAATAAAAAGTATTTCAGAAATATTTCAATTTTTATACAACACGTCATAAATCGAAAAGAACTACTACTACTTGTCTGACTTATACAACCTGCAAATCTAATATTTCAAAAAAACAATACAACACAAACAAAATATTAGTCTATATTCCAAAAAAAAATTCTAAATAACATAATTAAAAAAGTAGAAAAATGTGATGAATTTGCATTTTTTGAATATGAAAACCCAATGTGAAGAAAAGGAAAACAAGGGTCAATGTATTGAAGGTTTGTATGTCACACCAAAGTACATCGATCTGCCTTGTCCACCCTTTTTATTATTATTAATAGTTGTATTAGTTTGTAATGACCCTTAATGTGCTCCAACAGATAAGAAGGACAAAAGCAGCAATCACAATAATACTATTAAAATCATCTACCAAAATAATTGCAACCTTATTTTAATGCCACAACTAGGGACTTTGCACAACCCACATACAGCCAAACACTTATCTCTCTCTCCCTATTTTCTTTTTGGAACAACCAATGTTTCCATTAATCTATGCTAATTATATACTTCTTCCACAATTAGTACTTTCACTTAAAATTAATTTTTTTGCCTAATCGAAATTTTAGACATTCTTGATATTTGTATTTTAGAGATCTCGTACATAAAATCGACTCATGAGGTTGAAGTTTGCACTCACTCGTATCACTACAAGAAAATTATGAAATAGAAACCAATTTGTAAAGACCAAAATAATTAGTTGCAACAATAACTAAATTAGAGATCATTTTAGAAACTAAAAAGAAATTTGGTTTCTAAATTAGTTTATATTATTTTGTATTAGGGTTAAATAGTTTATAAATTGGTATCTAATTAGCAACCAAAGTTTTTGCTACCAAATTTAGAAACTAAATAATTGATAGTTAAAACCTTAGTTGCTAATTAGATACCAATTTAGAAACTATTTAACAATAATATAAAATAATAGAAACTAATTTAGAAACAATTTTTTGTTTAGTTTTTAAAATGGTCTCTATATTAGTTCCTATTGTAACTAATTATTTTGGTCTCTAAAAATTGGTTTCTATTTCATGATTTTCTTGTAGTACATACAATGAAATTTTCCTCATCTCTAATCGATGTGAGATTTCCAACCGAGTTAAATTTAAAATCTATTTCTTAATATATTTTATCCTAACTATAATTGGTTGACTTTTCAAATCTCATTGATTAGAAACAAAACAAAGAAGATATAATTCATGTTAAAAACAATATAAATTTATTTGAACTATAAATATCCAATAAATTTAAAATTTAGAATAAAAACAAAAATAAATTTCATATTATAAGAAGAATATAGTTAAGCATTTTTTTTAAATTATATTGGCATGAACTGAAAATCCTCCATTCTGCCCAAATGAACTTTACATGAAGTTTCTTGGGACTCCATAATTTTGACTACTTCTTTATGTGATGGCAAAAGTTTCTGCAATTTGATCTAATCGATGTGCAAACAAAGAAGAGAACCATGCTCAAAACAGTAGCAGCTTCTACTTTGAACAAATTGCAAAGGATGCTTAATTAATTAATGTTTAATTAAACCCATTATACACACAGTTCAACACTTTATTTGTGCACTACTGTTGCACATGCGACAAATTTAAATCAATCAATCAAACCTCTTCTTTTCCAAATTCAGATTAAACATTAGAAAATAAAATAATTTTTTTCACCAATTAAATTAACTTATATATAAAATACTTTTTAATAAACTAATATAATATTTTTATAACTTAATTAATTTTAGTTAATAAAAACAACCTGTTTCATGTTTTTATTGTCTTCTCCTAAAATGTCTAAAAAAAATTATCCAAAGGCATCTTCTTCAAAGATATATATTGTTGTATAAGTACAGTTAAACTTAGAATTTAACTCATTTGAGAGTCTAAAAATGTTTATAACAATCTGAAACAAATGCGTATACGCAAGAATATTCTTCCTCAAATGTTGATTACTATGTACATGTTTTGATTAAGCCTTGATTACACTAATATTATCTCATTTACTAATTTTTAAAGATTTAATTCATTTATTTATTGCCCAATAAAAAAGTTAATTAACAAAGATTGCTAAACTACTAATTATAAGTCATTTTGTTAGCTATAAACTTTATAATTATCCAACTCAAAGGATTTATTGCAATAAAATATTATTAGATATATAACTTGATCAACTTGACATCACATTAACTTGATCAAGGCTCACAATTTTTATTTTTTTTATCATAAAACAATTTTTAAATTAAAATAGTATTTGGATTACAATCCTTCTATATAAATATATATTTTTATTCTTTGACAATAAAATATTCAGACACAATTCACTTCTCTTGCCCAGTATATATTTAATTCTTAGTTAAATTTGTTATAATTTATATATCAAGAACTCATAAAAAGATTTTTAACTTCTGCATATAGTTGGAAAACATCCTTTTGCTGATTTTAAATTATGAAAAATATTTATCATCTAAACAAAAATACAACATAAACTTCGATTCATTTAATTGGAGACAAGATAAAAAAATAATATTCACCTAAAATTTATTAAGAGAAATATTTTAATATGTAAGCAAAATTAAAGTAGTTGTAGATAGACTTTACTAAACATGCATTAATTAAAATGAAGTATATGAATAATGTTACCCAAACAATAATTGAGAAGACAGAAAAGGCAAGCCATCTTCTATTATTTTAAATCTTTTATATTACATCTACTCCAACTTCTCTTTTTATATATATTTTTTATGACCTTTTTTTCATTGAAAAATCGAGAGAAAATATTTTTTTTTCTATTTTTTTTTCCATAAATAAAAAGTTACAAGGAGTTAATATAAGTTGGGTGTTTTCACCTTAAAAGATATCCATGTTTACTATGTGCATTTAACAGGGAAAGTGCATATCCAAAGTGTTCTCTCATTCATATAAAAATAGTAATTAAGAATCAGTATGGTATGCCTTGAAATTTAAATTAAAAAACAAATTTGTAAGGTATTATTTTGAAGAAAAATTGGTTATCATCAAGTGACTGTATAAATGTTTTCACCATAACTTTACAAGTTTCTTAATTAGTTTTGTATTATAGAGTATTTAATTTTTGTCATAAAAATTATATGTTGAATATTTGAAAAGGAAAACTTTTCTCTAAAATATTAAATTATTTGTGTGTATTTATTTATATTTTTAAAGATTAAATATATGTATTGTAAAGTAAAATTAGTTTTCGTCTTGATTCAAACCATCTAAGCATGTGTAGTCTTGAAATGATTGGAACGAGTCATTTTTTTATGAAAAATTATTTTGATTATTATTATTATTTTGATTGCACGTTAATATTCATTATAACTAGTTTCAATGAATTAATGAAGTAGAACATCAAATTGAATTAATTTCATCTGAAAAAAAATATTTTAATATTTTTCATACAATCTACAAGCAGATATAAAGTTTGGACGATAGACAAATACCAAAGAGAGATATAAAGAAAAAAATATATTTAACCTAATTTTAATTATAAATGTGCTTTTGATTATTTCTTATTTTGTAATTTTGAACTAGAATTATACATATACATGAATGTTCTATGTGTCTATCTCATTTGGTTATGTTATATGAAACTATTCCAAACAGTGAAAAAAAGAGAGTTAAAGAATGAAAGAAAAAGACGATAAGGAAATCCAATGGCGTGAGAAGAAGAGCAGAATTTCCCTCCCCAGAAACAACAAGCACAAACTTCTTCACATCTGCAAGTCTAATCAATGATCCCATCATCTATTTAATACCCAAGAAGTAAGTGGCTACTAAAATAATAACAATCTAAAGAACCCAAATAAGGAAAGACAACTATTATTTTATACCACATTTCTTTTATTTTTTATACTTAAAATGCAATATCATCTAAGTAAAATATAGATATTTTTTTACATCAATATAATATCTGATAAGAACAAAAATATCAAGGATAAAAAGAAACATAATAGAGAGATGATGAATTAAAATGTACTCAATTAAACTATTGAGAAATTTATCCATTAAAAATACTCCCATCATCATTATTCCAAACACATAAAGCAAAAGGGAAAGAAAAACACAGAAATCAAAGTTCTTACTCCATATACATATACACTGAGCTAAGTAGTAAAACATACTCCACTTTTCTAAATCTTTGCCATTCTTTTCCTCCATTCCTAACCTCTCAAACTAGAAGAAAACACCATCATCATCTATGTATTTGAATTTGAATAAGGATTGATGTATCTCTCTGAAATACCTCAATTAATATTCATCAGAGTTCCATTAGATCTTGAAGCAGCCACACATATGATGTACATGAAGTTCTTAAACTACCACCTCCAATTATCAACTGTGAGCAACAACATAAAAGTTGTGAATCTAAAGCCTTGATATGAGCTCAGTAAGGTGGTCTTCCATGGCCATGAGCCCAAGCAAAAGCCTCATGCCCCACTTGGCCTCCTCCATTGGATAGAAGATTTGGTGGGAGGTTATACAAAGGCAAAGAAGAAGGATCAGGAATCCCACCGGGCAAGTGGCTCCCACCACCATCACCACCACCGCCACCACCAATTCCAGGAGGAGACCCTCCCAGAGTGCTTCCTCCTTGAACACTGCCACCACCACCATCTTCATCCTCTTCTTCAAGTGGCAGCCTCTCATATGTAGCATTAGCAAAAGTGGCAGCTATGATCATCACCGGTCCAGCTGCCACAAGAGGGCCTACAACGCTTCCTCCTACTACCTGACCCTGTCCACCCGCCAGATACACAGTGAGTCCTGTAGCACCTGGCGGAGCAGGGCCAGGTAGAAACGCTCCCGTTAGGGATAAAATCTCAAACCTTCCATGCAGCGCCACAACCGCTCCGGGCGCTGCCGGTTGCCGGAGAGTGACGTTGGCCACGGAGCCGCTCCCGCTGAGGACACACACCCCGCGCTGGCGGCGGCGCGCGAACTGGGCGACGCTTTCGGCCACGTCGGCGCCGCCGGCAACCTCCATGACATGGCTTCTGAGGGAGTTTGGGCTGTCCCTGGTGACAAAGATGGGCGGTTTGGGCTTGTTCTTGGAGCCCGGTGGTCTCCCTCTGGGCCTGCGAGTGCCCACCTCGACTGCACCCTCTTTGGGCTCATCACCGTTGTCTCTGTCTTCTTCCTCTTCGTCCTCTCTTTCTCTGCCGAAGCTTCTTTCGTTGATGGAAAGTTCCATGTGACGTTTGTTTAGGGTGGAAGATGGTGAATTGGGTGCAGGGTCTACCCCTGCACCCAACCCCACCTGATGACCACTCCACCAAGGATTAGCCAGAATTGCTGTTCAGAGTGTGTTCTTCCAAGGAAAGAATATAAGAAGAAGATCTGAACAAGTTTTTTGAGACACACTATTTTGTTACCCTAGAATATTTTGATAAAGCAACAAGAAGATTAAGCATCATGACTCACAGGGCAATTTAAAGCCAACTTGCAACAACAGATATTGATTTGGTTTGTGTTTTCTGAATTCATGGGACAAGAAAAGTCAAACCCTTTAGGTCTTAAGGAGAAATTAACAGAGAGAAGGTGTCTCTTTTATCCATGACCTAACATAGTATGAATACATCGATGCTCTTTCTACTCTCTAATGGATGGAAGGGTAGAGAGAGAAAGAGAGAAAGAGAGAGAGAGAGAAAAAGGAAAGAGATGTGGTGTGGTGTGGTGCTTAGAAGTTAGAAGAGAGGAATTAGATTCAATGACTCAAGGGAATCAAAGTAAAGGGTCTAATGAAAGAGATTAATTAATTAATTAATTCATCAACCAATTGATTATTTAATTAAATAAAAGAGTTGGGTTTGTTTCTATACATCAGACGATCAGAAATTAATTGTTCTCCCATAGACCTAAGAAGCCTAACTGGTAAGGGATTTTCTGAAGTGTTTTTTTATTTATTTATTGATGAAAAAAAAAGAATTATTCTCTTTAATAAATGTGTTTTATTTTTTATTTGACTATTTGTAAGAGGAGTAGACATAACATGGAAGGGATAAAGAAAGCTTCACAGAATCAAGCACAATGATAATTGTGAGAGATCTTAGAGAAAAGAGTAAACAAAAGCAAAACACTTGAATATAGGTAATAATTATATCATAAGTAAAAATGCTTAGTGCAGATATGTATATTTATCTATAGAAGAACAACACAACAAAAACTGTTTTGTTGTAAAAAACATGTATTAATTGTTTTGTTGGGGTGAACCATGTTGTGATTTGGGGAGCTACAATAATTAATTTTTTTTGTTAGACTCTAACACTGTTTGTTTATTTAATTTAATGTTTGTTCTTTGTTGTGGGTGGCACTAGAATGGCAACAACTAGGTCTGCTTTTGGAGGGTCTTGGAAATTAGGGTTTTGTGGGGTCTTGTGCAAGTGGCCAGGTGGGGAGAGCGTCCTTGTCTAGGGCCCCAATATTTTTACACATCAAAGTTCCATTTCAAGAGAAATTCTTATCAACTCAATCTAAAATACACTTAAACACATTTGTTAGGTTAAATTTTAAAGTAATAAAGAGGTGAGTATCTAGTAAATTGTTTGGACTTTCCTTATTTGTTTGGTCAATTTATGATAAAAATAAATATAATAAGAGTGGAAGATAGAAGTGATAAAGAATCAGTCAAATAGTTAAAACAAAGTTCTATGATTTACAAAAATTATATACATCAACAAAAATTGATTCTCCAATTCCTCAGATTCAAACATATAACACCTAATTTTTTAAGTAAGTAGGGTTTTAAAGAAACTTAATAATGTTGATTTTGTAATACATAGGTTTAGTTAGAAATTTTTGTATTGAACCTTTTCTTTGTAATAACATTAGAACACTTTTCATATATTTTATATTTATTTATTATTTGTTGATAAAAAATAATAAGTTAAAGATTTAGATAGATATATTTTCTAAAGATTAATTTATATCTTTTATTCACTACAAGAAAATTACTAAATAAAAACTAATTTTAGAGACAAAAAATAATTAGTCACTATATTAACTAAATTAGATACTATTTTAGGGAAAAAAAATTATTTGTAACTAAATTAGTTTTTATTATTAATAAAAATTATAAACTAATTTTTTAATTGGTATCTAATTAGATAGTGAGATTTTAGCTACCAAAATCTAAAGTAATTAGTAACTAAAATCTTAGTAGCTAATTAGATACCAATTTAGAAACTAATTTATAAATTTTATGAATAATAGAAATTATTTTAGATACCAATAATTTTTTTAATTTCTAAAATACTATTTAATTTAATTAATATAATAATTATCTAAAATTAATTTTTATTTAATGATTTTCTTGTATTAGTGTATATATATGTAAAAAAATTATTCTCGATTTTTTTTGTTAATATATATGACATCTCTTAAAACAAGTCAAACTTTAAAATAAATATCTGTTAATAAATATTAATTTCTAACTTATTTTCATAAGAGATACGTCTATATAAAAAAAATCTCATAATATATTAACATTTGACTAACTTATATATAAAAAAAAAAAAAACTTTAGCATGCGGTAGTATTTAAAGAAACAAATTGTCAATTTGAAATTGTATATAATTTTTAAAAAAATGGTTTTAATATATTTATGAACACTTTCGCTTTCTGCTGCTACCAGATCTTTGGCCACAAACTCTGACCAGAAATTCAACCAAACACAATCAAATGTGTTAATTTTTTTTATCAGTAAAATTAATAAATAAATAAATAGTACCACTTTAAAAATATTCAATTCTTATAGAGAATATAAAAATAAAACTCGTCTTAGATAAGAAATTTACACTCGAAAAATAGTGGCAACACTTAACAGAATGTGTTAATGTGGCAGTACTAGTGGCCTATGCACTAAAGCTGCTTATGCTCAATTTCAATTTATTCTTCTAGAACAAAATGATGACTGTGATGTTTTAGAGCTACAAAACTTGCAGTTTATCATTGAATTGAAATAATCACACATATTAAATAAACCCTAACCACATTCTAGTAAATATTTGGAAGCATGAGAAGTGTAGAAACTTTCCCATTTCCTTGTGGATGGAGTGTGCAGTTAAGAACTTCAAAGGAAAATTTATGAATTTCATGACATACTTGAGTCTAAGAAGACATGGAGGAGCTTCAACAATTGATGAAAATTTAACTGGTGTGGTTGGTTAAGGTGATGATGGAGGAACAAGATATATCCATATTGGTGCAGTTGAGATATGGTCATGAGTTTCTTCGAAAGTTTGTTTATTTAGTTTTTTTTATTCTAATTATTATTTGAAATCGTTAGTTTGTATGAAATCTATCAAAAAGTATTAGGTAGATAGTGTTAGAATTTGTTAGTTTTTTCGTTTAGAATCTCTGTTTTATGTGTATGTGTGAACGATGTTTTAGGTTGTTCTGTCTGTATAAAGCTTGAAATATTCCTAAAATATCTCAATTATATATACACTTTGGTGGGATGGAAGGTCAAATGGGATTGAAAGCTATAATAATAAGTTTTTTTTATCAGCATATAAGAGATATATTAATAATAAATTAGTTAATTAATTCAGTGTTTAGGAAAATATTAGAGATATAGAATAGGAAAATATATAATATTTGGATATCAAATTATGTCATTAGACATTTGTATATAGATTGTGGATCCCATCATTTAATTTAATTATTCTTGCCAATAAAAAGATGTCATTAAACATTTAATAAGAGAGTAAAACAATATAAGTATTTATAGATATAGTGTGATAGAAAAAGATACAGAGAGAAATTGTAAATATTAATTAAGTATTTTTTTTTAAATGGGTGTTTGTAGAAATCATGGTAATAAATTTAAAATGACATAAAAGAAGTATTCTAAAAATTCTAAGCTCAAAATGAAGTGACTTGAAAGAAATTAAAAACTATTTATTTTACTAATAAATCTAATTTTGTCAAACTAACTTCTCAGTTAAATAAATTAGAAATGACTTAAAAATCTTGTTGAACACACAAATTTGGTAACAACAAATGAAGATGTTAATAATAACTCTGATAAGTGATAATAGTGATTTAAACAGGAAGAATATTGAGCTCTCAGTGGTGTGTAGTGAGTATTCTATATTCGACTAAAAAAACAAGAATACTTTTTCTCATATTCCTTTTTATTATGGAATGAAATTTATTAAAAAATATTAAATTTGGTGGTCCAAATTAGGAAAGATGATGCTAAATAAGAAGTTATATCAGCTAAAATTAGTGATTTTCAATTAACTTTCATTCAATCATAAACAGAACATTAAAAAAATATTATTCGAGTGACATTAGTATTAATCTATTAAACAGAAGCTTTTATGTTCTCAGACAGGTGCATGCATGCATCTTGTAAGGAATATTTTGATTAATTAAAATTTATGTCTATTTTGTAAATGTACTAAATTAGAATTAGAATATTCTCAACTCCTTCTCCTAATTAAAAAATAAAATATACACTACTAGAAAATTATAAAATAGAAACTAATTTTAGAAAATAAAAATAATTAGTTGCTATATAAATTAAATTAGATACTATTTTAAAGACTAAAAAATGTATTAGTTTCTATTATTGATAAATAGTTTCTAAATTGATATCTGATTAGCTACTAAAATTTTAACTACTAACTATTTTGATTTTAAATTTGATAGAAAAATTTTGGTAGCTAATTAAATACCAATTAGAAACTACTTATCAATAATAGAAACTAATTGAGAAACCAATAATTTTTAAATCTTTAAAACAGTCTCTAATTTAATCAATATAACAACTAATTATTTTAATCTTCAAAATTAGTTTTTATTTAATGATTTTCTGGTAGTGTAAAGAAATAAGGTTGAATTAATGAATAGGATATAGAGGAATTAAGAGTAGCTTGCCAAATAATATAATATTAGGTTAAATACATAACTTGTTTTTATTTTTTTATTGGCATCTTTTTTATTGATTTGATCACAAGTGAAATATAAAATTATTTAATAATATTTTAAATATTAAGCTTAATAATAAATCCTAAATCCTAAATATTAAAGAGGTATCGTTTAATTATATTAATTATTTGTTAAAAGAAAGAAAAAATTATAATTGAGATTCTAGGTATGGTTGTAAAAAACGTGAAGGATTTTTCTTGTTCATTTTTATAAATGGTTATTAACTTGAATATGTTAAAATAATTACAACTATAAATAAGGTGATAAAATTCAAATAGTTAATATAAAATTACAGTTATAATAGACTATACAATAATCTCTAATGGAAGCAAGTTAGATAAATCGCTTCATATGTTAAGAAACGTAATTTCTGCTCTCTATTTTGGTCACAATATTACTAATTTTATATTTACATCAATAAAAAATGAATTGCTTCATATATATATTAAAAAAATAAAGTGTTCGAAGATCTCACACCGTTCAAAGATTAGGACATTTCATAGTGTATAAGTGAGTGCAAATTTTACCTTATAAGTCAATTTTATAAGATTGAAGTTTAAAGTGCACTTCTTAATATGTATCGGAGTCATTTCGAGTCTATTATAACGATTGTTTGTTGGACTTATCAGGCTACCTGTTATCAGACCGTTATCAAACCACCATAATACATAGTTCTACACATGAGTTGGTAACCTCAACATAAGGGGGTGTTGAATATCCTACACCAACTAAAAATTGTGATATTACATTTGATGATATATCTTCTTATAAACCAATTTTATGAGATTGAGTTAAACTTAAAATTTAAATTAGATCTATGAAAACAATTTGAAGTGAAGTTAGATAGAAATAATGATTTTGTGTACTGGTTGATATTTCGTATAATATACTCTTTTTCTTCGTTGGATGATAAAAAAATATAAGAAATACAAAATCAAATAGTTTATATTTAAAGTCGGAAAAAAATAAGTTTTTTTTCAATTATTTGATGAACATGAAGTTAGCAGTTAAAAAGAAATTATAGATATGAAAATGATGATATTATATTTGAATATAGATAAATATAAAGTAATATAGTAATTGGATATTTAGGTGACCGTGATATTCGCCTTGGAAAAGGTTGTCTGTCTTGTGGGAATTTGAATCTTCCTAGGTAAAGTTGGTGCTAATGTGTCACTGTGACAAACTTTATAATACATTTTTGAAAACCAATTTTTAACTAATATAACTAATATATATATCTATATATTTTATATATTTGATAGCAAAGTATCATCAAATTAACTGTTGAATACGAGGTTGACGTTAGATATGAGACATCAATAGGAAAACCAATTAGTTATATTACCCTAAATAATATTAAACTTATTTTTTAATTAAAATTGATTTTTTTTCTCAAAAGTTTATATATTAAATATAATCTCATGTTATGTTACTAAATTAAAACTGTAAATCTGATTATAAAAAAAATGTTAATCTGAAAATAAATCTGAGAAGTGCAACTCGATAAGTGTTGTATGTTTCGAAAAACGAGGTTTTAGCTAGTATTCAATGAGAGGAGGAGATCTATCTGCAAAAGACTATTTAATGCTCAAATCAATACAAATCTAAAAATGACGATAAATTCTTAATAAGAAGCTAAGAGTAAAAGTATAGAATAGAGTTTAGTGTGTTCTCTTATTAAAAGAATCATCACCTAATTATAGATCTTGTTAAACTCAAATCATTAAGAAAAACATTAGATGGTTATCATGAAATATAAATAAATAAATTTTATAACAGTAACCTATAATTATTAATAATTTTATAATTGATATATTTTTTGATTTATGTGTTTAGGGTTTATGGTTGAAGATATACTTAAAATTTAAAATTTTATGATTAATTTTTGTGTTTTATATAAGCATATTATCCTAAGGTTTTTGCTTTAAGCATGTAGTTTGTTTTTATGAATAATTATGGTTCCTGCAGTTGTGACATTAGTCTGCAAGTGGGTCAGACTCTGTCTGTGTTAATTAATAAGTTCTTAACAATGATTGAAAAGTTTTAACACAAAATGGTAACTAATTGTAAAAAGAATGGAGTGTGGATTACTCTTTCTGCATAGTAAGTGAGATAATTTGTTTGTATAATTGTTCATAAAGAGAAACAGTAAATGCAAGTCATTAATTAACATAGACAATGATTGTTTTGATTCTGTCCTAATTAGGATTGCCACTTATTCATCTTCTAAAATTGGTAGTTTTTTCCTCAAGATTTTTAATTAATATCAACTTTTTTTTTCACTATTTGCTTAATTGCAATATTTAGTATGTACTTGTTTTACTATGAAGATCTTCAACTTACATAACTAAAGTAAAATTATTAAATAAAAAATAATTACTACATTATTAAATTAGATAGTATTATAAAAAAATATTAATATATAAAATATTTTTTATTATTAATAAAAAATTTAAATTAATTTTTAAATTAATATATAACTACCATATTACTTTATATTCTAAAATTAGTAGTTAATTTAAATTTTACCAATTATTTATATTTTAAATTTGGTAGAAAAATCTTGATAGCTAATTAGATACAAACTATTTATCAATAATAGAAACTAATTTAAAAATTAATAATTTTTTAGTTTTTAAAATGGTCTCTAGTTTAGTCACTATAGCAACTAATTTTTTTTTATCTCTAAAATTGATTTCTATTTAATTATTTTTTTATATTATAATAAAGACTAATTTAGAATATTAAGTAGTTAGAAGATAAAATTTTAGTAGTTAGTGATTAGATCTAATCTAAAAATTACTTTATAAAATTGTATGAATAAAAGAAACAACTTTAAATAATATTTTTTTAATTTAATTAATGTAATAATTAATTATTTTAATTTTTAAAATTGGTTTTTATTTAATTATTGTGTATTTTATTCACTATACACTATGAAAGTTTAGAAGCTATGATTATATATTAAAGTATTAAAAACATTGAATGAATTGAAGCAGCAATAAACCTACTCTGAATATGTTGAGTTAATGAAGCTAAGAAATTATGGGCAATGTTGTATTCTATTAACACAACTTCTTTATAATGGTCCCATCACCATATCCATATGTTGGGTGAATCTAGGGCATCAATTATGGCACAACTTAATTATTCATAAACAAAGATTATGTAAAATCTTCTTACATTAATTTTGTTTTTTAAATATTGTTATAATATGAGTTAGTAATATTTTTTTAATAACTTATTATAACTTCATTTGTTGAGGCTAACGAATTAGGAGTGAAATTCATCACATAAAGAATGAGACACATCAATAATTTTCTAATTTTTAATCAATTTCAATAAACAGTGAAAAATGTTCCTTTTCCAAATAAAAAAATAAAAACGTGATATAGTATTCTAGACAATAAACATGTGTAGGAGTTTTAAGACCTACGTATACGACAGTTTTTTAAAAAATATTATATAAATAATTTATTCTTATCTTAATTATTTTTATTTTTATTACCTTTTTTTAATTGTAAAAATTATATTATTTTTATTTTTATATATTATATACATAGTCACATACTTTATAAAAGAGAGATGCATACAAAAGTAAAATTATACTTTATAAACAAACACTAAATTCTGAACCTGAGATATTTTTCTGATTTTATTGTTTTTTATTTTTTTTGTTAGCAGTGTGATTTGATTGAGGCTGTTTCTTCCTGCACCACCATATATTCTTTTCTCACTTTCATAAATTTTAATTTTTCTAAAAATACATTTCTGTAATATTTCGAATTACATAATCCGAAAGTTTTTTTTTAAATTTGTAATTAACTTCTGGATTACATAATCTGAAAGTTTTTATTTCAGATGCATGATTAGTTTCCGGATTTAGGGTTTACATAATTATGTAAACCCTAAATTATGTAATCCGTAAGTCTTTTTTAGCTTCTGGATTACATAATTCATAAGTCATTTTCTAAATGCGTGTTTGGATTAAATAATTCGGAAGTTACTATATGAAGGTGACACAAGAAAGATAAAAATGTATTTTCATGTTACGTATGAGGGTGGCAGAAGAACCTATGGAGGTGTAGGAAGAAACAGTCTTCTGATGGACCAAGCTGGGTCCATTCAACTTTAGGGTTCAGTTTTAAAGCTGTGATATCGGATTTTGATATTTACACGTCCCTATTGACTTAGTGCACCCTCCTTCCTTTTTATGTATTTTTATTGTTGAACCATATTTTTACATCTCCACATATTTGTTATTCTTTAAATCTTCCTTTTACACCTCTGATTATGTGTACTTATTTTTTATAAATTGCTTATTTAATAAAATAAGAAGGTTTTTTATTTTTTTAATGTATATGTCTAATCTATTTACTTTAAAAATTAGCTTATTTTCTTTAATAAGCTGATCTAATTTACTTCCTAATACATAATTTATTTTTAAAACTATTTTATTAATAAGCTTAACCTATCTCAGGCATTATTAGCTTATTTTGTTTATTAAAAAGTATTATTACATGTCTTGTAAAAATACTACATTCAATGGAAACAAAAGATGTGATTTGAGTTGAATTAAATTAAATTAAATTAAATCTAGGTTCCCCATTAAGGCAGCATACTACATTGTGAATAGAAGCATTTATTCCAATATATAACCTTTTTTTGTTAACCATGAAGTGTGATCATACTAGGAGATTATGCCCCCATTCTGTGAAGAAAACAAAATTAGCTAAGAGACAAAAACAAAAGAATCACTAAATCATCCCTAAGAAAGGTACTAATATTTTAGGAGAGATGAAAATAGAAGCAATGGAGACAAAACTCTATAGGCCATAAGGAAAATCCAAACAGACAAATTGTGCAAGAAACAAGTTGTAGCAAAACACAAGCATGAATATTCAAAAATGTTATTCGCTTTCTCACCATTGTTTTTTTTTTTCTATATCATTAATATAGTCGAGTTCAATGAAAGTTTAAATACACTTTCTTCTCTTAATCTACAGAAAGATCTTTTAAGGACAAAATCGTGACAGAGTACCGACCTTCAAAACGGACAATATATCAAATACAGTGATTGGTCACACCTAAATTCATATTCTTGATAAAGCAAAGAGACACATAAATTCATATACTTAATAAAGCAAAAAGAGCACTGCTTTAAGATGATAATGAAGAACGTTCTTACGGAAGAATGTTACATGGTACGAAATAGTTCTTGACGAATGAAATCATAAATGGAACAATGTACAACCAAAGTTACGATGTTAAAGGAAAACATGAAATTAATTAATTAAACTTCATATCCCATATCAAGCATTACACTTCATATAATAATTATATTATTATGAATTAAAGTTTATGAATGCGAAAATCACAATTATACTTACAAATTCAGTAAACAGGTTGTTCGATCTATCAAGAGATGAAAATTAAATTAGAGCTTGTTTAAATAAATCCCTCCACCTCCATACCTCCCATATACCTAATTGTGAAAAATTAGTTTTATATTATTTTAAAAAAATTAAATAACCTAAAACAAAGCATACCTTCACTTTTTCAAATAACCTCATCTGCATCTAATACCTCACTTTAAACTGTAATACTTAGTCGTCATAAGATAAATCCACGTTTACTTACTTTAAACTGTAATACTCTTAGTCGTCATAAGATAAATCCACATTTACTTGAGGGCTTGAGTTTATTGTGATTAGAAATTTTTCCTAAGACAACATGGCAGAAATTATATCAAAATAACTATTATTATCGTACTACCAATGGTTACATAAAATAGAATAACACTGTTATTGCAACCAGAAGAAAATTGTGAACTCTCTAACCTAAAAGTTTCTTATATAATTCAAAAAAAAAATTGAGTTTTGTACTCATTTTTGCACCTCTTTGCACCTCGTTAGGTTTTTTTTCTGAATTATGTGTATTCGGTGTTATAAAATAAGCAAATGAAACATCACAAGAAACTTTCCACCATTCTCAAAAGACATTATTGGAATTGAAAAAAGTATGGAGATACTTGCATAAATAAATTCCACCATAGATAAAACAAGAGAAGAAAAAAAGTAAACTTATGAATTATGGTAAAAGAATAGTCAAAAGCTACAATTACTGTTTCTGCACATGAATTGATGTTTATACAAACAAACACGTAACACCTTGGCAGTAACTTAACCCACACGTGATCTCTTAAAAAAAACTTCAGCAAAGATGAATTGGAAAACCATCCATTTTAGTATCAAAATAAAGTTAAAAAGCTTAATACGTAATTTAAAAGTTCATGGTAATTGATAGCATTTCGCACACCTGAAGTATGGATTTATAAGGTTTTGGATAGAAAATGAATCATCCAAAGAAAAAACCAAAGTGATTGAATATGATACTTTTTTTCTCTCAATCATCCTAATCAATCCACCAACAGTTCTACTTACAATTGAATATAATCATTTCATATTCCAGGAATTTACATAATAAATGAACTCAAACCTATAACTGTCAAACTATGAAAAAATGGATAAAGAACCAGGTCAAGAGAGGAAGTATACAATATAGACTTTCCTTAAGCTTCATGTATGCAACAAGTTTTTGCGATCACAGGTGAGTCTCAAACCATCTCAGCCAAAAAGGAATAGAATGGTCCCAACATTTTGCACCACAAGACCACATGATTTCATCATTTTTCTTCCAAACATCCATCACAAGATCAAATATATGAGCTTTTAGCAACACGTGCTTACCCAAGTGTAAAATATCCAAGGATTCTGCAAAGAAATTGCTAGTTTGCATCAGTGAATGAACAGTAAACATCTTTCCTCGTGTTATTATTCATTACAGGTGTGCCAGTGAACATGATCCAGACAACAAATACTTTAATGCTGCATATAGATAAGGAATTTTTGGAGGGTAATTCACTTTTTTTAGAGAATTTAAAATGTTTAATGGAGAAATATGTTATCTGGATAAGGAATTTAAAAATAAAAATAAAAAATTAAAAGTTTATAAATTCATTTCAGTCATGTCACGGCAAACAGTAAAAAGAGAATTGAATCATTTTACCTAATAAGATAGTATATGAATATGAAGGCAACTGTGAAATAACCCACATATGAGCACGTTTTCCTCGCTGATTTCTTCTCAAAAACCTACAAAATCCGGTTTCCACACACTAAATCATTTTCCAATCATGTGAAATCAAAAGAAGACAAAATGAGGCACATTAATGCAGAAAAACATTACCTTCTTGAATCGATCCATGGTTCCCATCATCATACCCCTTGAGGCATCCATTTTGTTACCCTAATTTACAAAGGAAGCCAATTAGAATAAGGGAAGGGAGTTTCTCACAGAAACACAAGTGTATTGTTTACATACCACCCGATCAAGCAACTGGTTATGACTCTCAACCTCCTCGTGTATATCACCAGTTAACTGTTGTTCAAGTAAATATTATCAGTCCAAGAAAATATAAATCAACAGATCATTTCATTTTAGTGGTTCCTCCAAGCAAATTAGTAAATGAATAATTAGAACCTTATCCAACGAAACCAATAGGCTAAATAATTTCTTAGAGATTATATTAGTAACTGACCAATCATTCATACTTTAAAAGTAACCCCATAAGAAAGAAAAATTATGTTTAAATGGATGAGATTTCACCAGCAATTGCTACCTTTACGCCTTTCACTATCAGTTTTTAGTAAAATATTGTTCCCTATTATTCGTAATTTTAAAAGTTCAAGACAATATTGATTACTATAATTTGAAAAACATCATTATACTCTTACCTACACCTAATTTTTAATCATTTTTACATATTTATCATGAAATTACAGCGAAAGACAAAGGACGAATAATAAGTGACGGAGAAATCTATTAATTAATTAGAGAGGTAAATGGTATAATATGAAATATAATAATAATTATAATAAAAATGAGAACATTAATTGTACTTCTCAATTCATAAAAGACACTTAAAAGGAACAATGGTCATGGCATACGCGCACACACATAACCTTGATGAACTAATCACAAGCACTAGCAGACCTGCAGTTGACATAAATTCAGAATCCCTTATTTACAAATCAACTGATGCCTATAAAAAAAAATACAAACACATTCGTTTTTTACAATAGAGCAGAAAATTAAAAACAAGGCAGACATTTCCCAATATTTTGACAAATGATCCAAAACGGTATGGGCAAATTAGAAACATATGCGTCAAAAGTATAGCCAAACTTGAACAAAAATAGAGCCATGGCAAGAAATATTTTCAACACTAGCAGAAGTTTTCCATTAATCAGAACTAAGAATTCATATAGCCAGGCGTCAAGACCAGAATTCATTTAATACTTCAAAAGTGAAGCAGTACTTGGATAGATAAAACTTACTCGTTTCAGAAAGGAAACTTTGTCCTGCAAACTCTCTATGGCTTTATCATTATCATGCTCATTAATTTCACGTGAGTAAGAGGAAGAAGCCCTTAGACCACCCTCCTCCAGATTATCAAAACCATCTACCAGTGATGATCTGGACGAACGATTATCTCTGCATTTGAAATTACACAGTTATGAGAGTTAATATACAAGAGAGTAATAATAGTTCACAACAATTTAGAACAACGTCAAAGCCTACTAGAAGAAAATAAACATTATCTGTAGCCTACATCAGATTTTATTTGATAACGGTAACTCAAAAGTTGGTTTGGTTCTCATGGTTTGAACTCCAAACATGAAACAATCTAATTTCAATAGTCAATCATGTTAATGGTAAAAAAATTTAAAAAACAAGCAAGTGTTGAAGAACAGGTCTCACATTGGCGGGTTAAAAAAAGTTAAGATTATATGAGCAAGACGGCCATGAATCCAAAATACAAGTATTATTTTAACAAACAAGCCACTCAAAAGCCCGCTAACTCAATCTCCTATTCTACTTGAACATGGACTCAGACATAAAATTCTCATACAACCAAGATGAAATATATATAGCGGAGTATCTTTTAGTAAGGAGCTTGATATGAAAAATTTTATCCTCATTTTCAGTATAAATTTGTTTATTTATTTTAAAATTTTAATATAGTTTAATTAAAGTTGTCATCTCAGGGAAAAGCAGAGCAACAAGTTCAAATCTTGCGTTGCAAACTGAATGACAAGGCACTATTGAAATTAAAATATGGACAAATAAAAGAAAAGAGCAATTGAATCATATCCTCACCCTCTCTGCTTCCTAACAAATCAAAATCCATATTTTTTTTTTCTGAAAACCTGTTTAATATACTGCACTGAAAACCTGGAGTGGGTACCAGTTCAAGATGTGAAGTAAAAGAGATAGTCTAAAGGTTATAGTTCCTTCATAATCATAAACAAGACAACAAACCACAATTTAAGCTAACTCAAACTATAAACAAATAAAGTAATTTTCCAGGGCGTTCCACTTCCCTTGTTTGAAAGAGTACATGCATTGAGATTTGTAGTGTGCGCGCGGCCTTTCCCCTACAAGTTCTTTCCAGTATTTAAACCAATGGCCAAGGAAACAACCTTCCCATTGCACCAAAGCTTTACAATCCTGTTTGAACTCAAAAACCTCCAATTTTCCCAAACTTTTCACCCTATTAAAATCCTTACTTTATTTTTCAGAACCATTAGAAGAAGCATTAACCATTCAGCAATTGTTTCATATCTTTCCCAGCAGACATGATGACTTCTACCTCTTAGTTAGGACTAAGCATATTACGAAATTTACAAGGGTAAACTTGGTTTGGATTAATTTAAAAAAACAAGAACCATTATTTCAAAAGCTACGCGTGTTTCTGGAATTAGATTACTTTATTTTGCCTTAAAACAGCCTACAATCAAAATGCTAACTGAAAAATTAAAAAGAAAAACAATTTCCCCCCAAAACCAGTCGAAACCAGACATGCACTCTCACTGAAATTTTTACCATAACTTTTTCGGAATGCACTCCAATACTTTAATATCCGTGCATTTCACAGCAATAGTTATTCAAACAAACCATTGCCCCAACATCTTCAAACCTGAGTACTACCCCAACCTCATACCGCACCAAAGGTTGCAATCAGCGAATGAACAAAGCACAAAAACGTGGCATGAACGCAAGATCGCCAAGGCCGTGCATTGGGCTTTACAATTTAAAAATTAAAACGCATAAATTAAAATTGAAAGAACAGATTAAAGATCAAAATGTGTCTTTTCGAAAACGAACCTTCTGTAACTCATTGATCGCAATAGGTCTCAGGACTCGCGGAGAATTTGATGATTATGTGCAAGATCTTGTTCTTGTTTGGATTCTGCGAAACTGTGAGAAAATGGTGAGAAAGTTTCTTCTTTTCGAGATCCGAGAAAGAAACCGGTGTGAAACTGGATTGGGTTCATAACTCATGAGAACAGGTCAATACGGTGTCGTATCTTTTTATCTGTTTACTTGTGAATTTAATTTTATGCATTTTCTAGTGTAAAACCCAAAATGTTTTACATTGTTAATCAATTAAAATTATTTATATATGATATCAGAATAATTATTATAAAAACAAGATTAGTCTCACCTAAGATGTTTTAGATGCATGTTAAAGTTTAATATAGGGTGAAGGTGGATGTTATAAAAAAAATAGAATTTTATATCAATATTTTATATATTTTTTAAAAATTAATATTCATTACATTACTCATTTTTAATTAGGAGTGTCAAAACAGGCTAGTCTGATCCGTTTAAGCTTGATCCGTCACTGATTCGTCATAAGCAAGGAGGACGGGTTGATCCACAAGGTTATATGAGGTGAAATTGACAATCATAAGGTGAGTTGCAGGCTGTCCAACTACTTTTCAAACAAAAATTATATTTTTTTGTTTTGTTTTGAATCTATTTATTTGAGTGTAGTTATTGAGATAACTTTTTGTACAATCAAAATATAAAAATGAACAATAAAATTGAATCAAACTTTAATATTCTAATCAAATAAAATTTAATACCTAACCAAATAAAATGAATATTAATAATACTTCAATTAAATAAATGGTATAAAAAATTAATATGAATAAAATTTTATATAAAGTATTGACCATCATCAAATTTAATTAAAAAAACATGAAATTTTTCTTTAAAAATATAAAAAAAATTATTATTTATTTTAAAGTGTCAGATCTGACTTACTTTGTGATCCTTGAAATAGTTTAAAATTATTAGTAGTTATGAAGTTATAGGATTAGATCGAGAGTTACTAATATTTTTTATTTTTAGATGTTAAAGAGATTAACATATTCTAATGTTAAAAGCATTTATGAGAGAAGTGCTTTTATACTACTAAATTATGGTGAGGATTAGTTGAATTAACACATGGTCTTTTGTTCATTATAACCTTCATATTTGACCTAAAGTTCTTACCAATTATATATTAGAAGGGACTAGTTGTTATTGTTCCAATTGTAGAAGAATGATTTAGATTCGCATTTGGAATACTTTATAATAGCTATAATGTTCTTTTTAATATGTAAATTTATTAATTTATTAATTATAGAAATTCAAGGTTGCAATTTAACAAGTTTAAGTTTAAATTACTTATTTTATTTTATGCAATTTTGTATTGTTTGTTCTATAAAAAAATGACTGAAGGACTTGTGGTTGAAATTGTTTAAACAAATAATCGAAGTCATTATTAAATTTTATAATTAAAATATTAAGAAAAGGGAAAACATCAAAAAAATATAAGTTTGATATGAAAGTGTGCACATGCAATTTGTTCATGTGAGAGGCACAAGTGAGTTAAATATTCACACTGAGAAAGGTAGAGTAGTTTTTGGAGGGGACCATAAGCATGCATAGATAATAAAATTTCATATGATCCACTTATTTTTAAAATATAATGTAGTTTCACTTCTCCAAATTTTATTGTCCACAAAAATTAGATTTTTTTTTCCAGAAATGTTGATGAGTTGATAATCTTACACCATATTATAATTGAAAAAATAATATTTTTTTATGAATTTCTTATAAAAAGGTTAAATAATTTTAAAATTATATTCTGACACATTATAATTATAATTATGTTATTTAGTATGGGTCAAAATAATATTTTTTAAGTTTTTATTTTATTATTTAGGATTTAGGATTTATTATTTAGATTTAGGATTTATTTTATTATTTTTTATTAAAATTTTCAGATTTATTTTGATAATAATGTTTAGAGTTGAATGATTAATTGAAAAAAAAGTTTTTTTCTGAAATGTGGATTTCACGTAATTTATTGAGTAATTTTAAATTTATATTGTGACACATCATATACATCATAATTATGTTATTGTGTATTAGTCAAAATAACATTTTTTTAAGTGTTTAATTTATTATTTTTTTTATAAAAGTTTCAGATTTATTTTGATAATAATGTTAACTTGTAATGTAAAATTTTATTATACATGTGTTTGTTTGTTTTTTGTTAGTAATGTTGTCTTGGGGTTAATATAGAAACCCTAACATGATTTGTTGTGTGAGAAACCTATTTTCAGAAAGTTAGATATTGAGGTAAAAATAATAATTTTGATTTCAAATATAAAAAAATTAAAAAATACATTTTTTTGATGAAATTTAGTTTAAAAGTGAAATTACATAATATTGAACTAAAAACAAATAAGTTTGTGTGAATTCTTTATATTTTGATTAGCACTTATGAAAAACCTTAAATTTTGAATGAACAAAAGAACAATAAAATACTTTGTGAAGTTTATTGGAAAACATTAAAAACTAGGAATATTAACTAAGCAATTAAACTCAAATGAAATTATTTTTTATATTTATTTTCATGGAAGATGTTTGTTTATTCCTTAAAAAAAATGAGTGAGAATTTGCAGTATTTATAATTTTTGGTTCCAAGTCTTACATTTATTGAACAAAAAGTTTGTCTCTGACCTTACTATAATGGGTTAACAAAGTGATATGAACAATGACAAAACTTTTGGCTAATTGCATTGCTGAAAAGAAGCCATTAATTCAAAATTGATTAGAAACCATATTGGTGGAGAAGTTATAAGTGCTTCCCAAACACACAACAACCTATTATTAATCACTTCTCTACACTCTCTATGTTAGAACCCTAAAATCAATTCACCCATATTTAATTCACTTCAAGATTTAGTTGAAATCGGTGGATCAGAAACAATATAGGAATTTTTTAATAAAAAAAATTGAACTTTTAACTCTAACTCAATCTTATCAAACCGGTGTATGAAGTGAGATTTGCACTCAGTTATAAGGAATGAAATGTCTGAATCTTTAATCGACGTGGGATTTCCAACGAGGAGAAATAGTTTTTTTCAATCTGGTTTATAAGGTGATATTTGTACTCAGTTATAAAAAATGAAATGTTTCAATCTTTAATCGACGTGAGATTCCCAACGAGAAGAAATAGTTTTTTTCAATTGACATGATTATATCTTAGATTTTGTATTTTTTTGTATTTTTTTTTTTTTTACATATTTTGTAATCAAATTATAATATGTGACAAATTTGGTTTAATTGAATATTGTGGTAGTTGGTTTTCACAGCTTTTTCTTTTAAATAATCCTTCATATATCATAACTCAATTCTTAAGACATGAGTAAGAACTGCAATAAATATTCAAATTTAAATAAAAGTCGTTAATATTTACTAGTAAAAATTATTATTATATTAAATCGCAGTTATTTTAAATAGGTACATTCATTCACAATTTAAAACTATAGCAGTAAAAAATAAGTTTGGTATGATAAAATGGTTCCAAAAACTAATAAAATAGGTCAAATTAGATTAAAAAAATATTATCTAAATTAAACTGGACCATTTTTTGTCTGATACATTTAATACCCGTTCTAAATGAATTTAGATTAAATTGGTCCATATGCTTATGGATTGATCTGTTTAATAAAATAATAATTATATTTTCAAAAAGTTAAAATAATTTTTTTTAATATATATATATACATTTATATTTAAGTATATAAATATATAAAAACATGTATAAAAAAATTGCTCAGTGACTCAAAGAAAAGTCCAAAAGTATTTGAAATACCACTTAACATAGCTAATAAAAATACAAAATAAAATAAAAAACAGAGAAAAAAATTATGAAGGAACAAAAGAAAATCTCAAACATATTATTATAATATCATTTATCTTTTTTTTTTCTCCTTTGGTTTTATCTCGGTTCTATATTTATAATATAGTATCATAGCTGGTTTATATTTATATCGAAGTCTTAAGTTCTTATTTTTTTCAAGAATATTTGTTCTAAGTTGAGTCTCATTAATATTTGTTTTTCAATTTTTAGAGACTAATAGAAAGAATATTAGTGTATTTTTTCTCATATTCTTTTGTATTTTTTCTCCTTTGTTTTATCTTAGTTCTTTATTTATAATACATATAGTTTGAAACCAAAAAGATATGTGTAGCAGTAATTTTGAAAAGATATTTATGAAAAAACTTTATAATATGTGTATGGAATGTGATTTGATTTGATGAAGAGCAGCAAGAAAGACATATGTTAATGAAAAGGAAGAATCTAAGTAGTGTGGACCTTTGATTTTGAGTGACATAATAAAAAGAAAGTGATGAAAGGAGAGAAGAACCCCCACAAAAACAACCCAACCCAACCCCCACAAAAGATTAATGGCATCCAACTACACACTCACACCCTTTGGAAGCCATTTTTATTGCCAAAGTGAGTGAATGAATGAATGAATGCCCTCTTCTACCCACCTATGTTTCTCCACTTCATGGCATCTACTTTCCCAGCCTGGACTTAGCCATTAATTATATTAATTCAACTGACATGGTAGCCACTCTTTGTGTTCCCACTAAGATAATAATACACCACTAAATCAATTCAACTCAGATCTGACACTTTCTATGCTTAAACAACAAGTAACACCACTTTTCACCTTTGTCCCTTCATCCCAAAATACACCTATTTCATGAATCTTTCCAAACCATGCTTTCATCTATCTTTTTCTCATACCTCTCTTCTTTATTTCTCATCTTTTTGTTGCCCAATCACACATTTGGTTTCCTCATTTCTTATATTATCTAATTCTTACAAAAAAATAAATAAATACTAATGTGTTTTTAACTATGAGGCTCAGACACACCTCTTACATAGTGTGTCTGTGTCGAATACTGACACTTATTCAACATTGATGTCATGTCATATCGAATTCAAAAAAATTTAGCCATAATACATATTCAAGTTTATCATTCAACTTTTTATTAATACAGAAACTAATGTATCACTAACACTGAATTTTCTGCTGAAAATTCAGTGTAACATATCCTCAGTGGGCCATAGTTACTTAATTTTGCAAGACTAGAGAACTAAAAATGTGATTCAATCCAGGGACTAAAATTTGCAGATTCATAAAACTAGGAGAAGAAAAATGGATTTAAGTAAAAAAAAAGTACTGTAAAATCAACATATGTATTATACAAAGCTATTTGTGACTAAATTATACCATCATTGAATGAATTATTTATTCATAAAATATACCACATATTTTTACTACTTTCAGGGCATTGAAAATTTGGAGTGATTTGTTTTATGATTTGCTGATGAAAATATTAGCTTGGTGCTAAAGTCGATGCATGAATTTAATATAGTGCATGGAGAGGTATCGTATGAAGCAAAACCAAGCAGAAGACAATAAAGTTTCAGCTGTGTTATAAATGAATATGAGACAGGTGGATCAGCAATGTCAATGCAGTCTTGTCATAGTGTGATTTTCATATGTTAGTTATAAAGTGATTCAAACAGTGCAGTGACAGCACAAGTCACTTCTTTCATCAATATGGTAGTCTCATCTTGGCCTCTACACCATTGTAGGACACCCTTCTCAAGCACCATAATGGAAACAAATCAAGAGATTTCAGCAGAATGAAGCTGATTCTCTTACATGTACAAAATTGTAGATATTTCACAAGGTTGGAGTTTGCAGTCTCTTCTTTCTTGTGGAAAAGAAATTCAAAGAATCTCTGGAGAATTATTGTTCCTGCATCTTTTCATGATTGTGAAAAGTAGCTGTTAATTTAATGTTCAATTTTCAGAGAGCTTTTTCTACAACAGCAACAGAGATCTGGCCTATAAAAGACACAAAATCTCAGCTTTGAGGGTTAGCAGATTCAAAAAAAGTTACCAATATTTGTGATTTGGTTCAAGGGTCTATAACAGGAACAAGCATCTTTGATAGATTGTTAACCAATAGTGACACCATCCATGTACAAAATTTCCCTTTGTAAGTACTATCAGCCAGTTTCAAACAATGTAAACTCCCTCACTCCTCCCTAAGCAAAAGATAGCAATTTATAATTCAGTGTGCATACATTCTTTGAATAGGCACTATGAATTGGTCAAGATACAGAACCAGAATAGAAATACAAGCACCAACAAATCAACATTAAGAAACCAATACCAGTTTCTGTGCTATTCATGATAACGTTTCTAACAAAGCAAGCTCTAAGCAATAAGCAATCTGTACATAAAAATATATACAAGTTCAGCATGAACTTCTATGCCCCTTTATAAATATGACTGTTTATCCAATGCAAGTCAAACTGTAAAATAAATACAATTATGCTTTCCAAGTCTTCAACAACATGAATCCTCAAAGAACAAAGTTCTTAGTTCCACTTTGTAAAAGAAAATGCTCACCACCATATTGAAGATTTTAAAATCCAAAATGTGCTCAACTGATAAAAGAATCTCCACATTGCAATTGCCACTCCACACAATCTTCAAAATCAAAACTGCTAGCGCAATCCAATAGCGCGTTCTGTTGATGCTCATACCGGCATATGTAATTCAACCCAACAAGAAGTTGGCATATTGATTCCTCAGTCCTTTCCCTGTCAGCAAAGAACAATGTCTGAAGTAGAAGAACATTTGTGCGGCTAACAATCTGGTGTTGCTCAAAATTGCGCTCACTTTGCCATCTGATCATGTTATGGGCGAGTGGAGCAAGCCAATTGAGTATCCCATCAAGATTCTCCTTCCAATCATGGGCAAGAGGGGCATCATATATGGCCAAGTTCTTCACATATGACTTCAGTTTGGCCTTAAGGGATAGCCTTAAGCTTGTAGGTAGCATCTGATATAGATCATCCCTTGCTTCCTCGCCAACTAAATGAGGGTAGCGAAGCAGCTTCTCAATGACGATTATGACATTGGCATAGTGCAATGCCAGAGCACAGCCTCCAAGTGTGGAAGGAGGAGCATAAACAACTAATCTACTTTTGGGACCTAATGTAGAACAACTTTGTACACCAGATTTAACTTGTCCAGTGAAAGGAACACCATTTTGAGCATGATTTAGAATACCAGAATAGCACACATGATCCCTCTTCATGCTGTTACTCCCTATCACAGCACTCCTACAGCTACTATGTTGGTCCACATAGCCATCATCAGCATCATCAAATTTTGAAACTGAGCTACTCAAACTCAGGCATTCCATGAAAAGTCTCCCTGGACTTGTTCCACATGGAAAACCAAAATCTTCAGGTCGCAGAGGGGCTAAATCACCTCTCCTCAAATCAATCTGAGGCCTACTAGTAGTTCCCCTTCTCTCTGCTGCAGTTGTTCTCCCAACCGAACCAGAATGAGATCGATTTCTCCTGCTCTGATTGCGCTTCAACCTCTCTGAATTTGTCTGAACATTAATGTTTCCAGACACAAAACCGGATTCATTTTGTGATGCTCCACCAAGGCCAAGGCCAAGGGTGTTCTTCCTCATAGCGGGTTCTCCAAAGATCACAGAAATCCTAGCATAAATGGTACAAACTGTCCTAGCCAACAACTCAACAACCTTGTCAAAGTTCTGATTCCAAATGGAAACATCCATAAGATGCCTCACATCTTGCTTCTGCCACATGAGCTTCTGCTCAAAAGCCCTCCTACTCTCCTCATGCTGGTTATGCTGAAACTTCTTCACTGCTTGCTCCAACTCATTCAACACCTCCATCTCACTGTACAAATTCCTAGTGACACTAACATACCTATCCATTTTCCTCACCATTCCCTCCATGTGCTTAACCAAGAACCCCAATTCCTTCACATCTATAACCCCACCAACAATGTCCCCATACACATGCTCAAACCCTTGCAGGGCAGGCTCAGAGCACTTCTTCCCCAGCCTAGAGACCACACTAGCAACCCTATGCAACTCCTCAAGCTTCTCTGCCAGAGCCAGCTCAAGGAGATAACCCTCATCAGAGGACACCAAATTCCTAACACCCTCTGAGCCCAAGATCTCATTCCTCAGCTTTGAGATCTCAGACTCCGACAGCGACCTGTGGAGGTGCACAGTTTTGGACATCACATTCGCTACCTCAAAAGAAAGAATACCTATGGTCTCTTTGGTCTCTGACCTCTTGTTGTTCTGCTTCCTCTTTGTCAAAGTTTCAAGAAGAAGGGCATGCTTGAGATTGGAACTTACCTGGTTACCCATCTTTACAATCCAAGCTTCTGCAACCATAGCTGCAGCCACGCACACACTTTCTTCAAAATGGGATGTGCCAACACCAAAAACAACTCTCACACTCCCACTTCCACACCCCCAAGGCTACACCTTTGGGAACATAGAACAGTGAAACCTGAATGCCCAAGCTCAGACACCCGAACAGATAAACTCTGTGAGGGAAATTGGAGAGAGACCCATTAAGAGGAAGAAGAAGAAAAGGCCAAAGGGTTATCGAAGTTGCAAACTTTGGTTGAATTGTTTGAGGGGTATGTTGATAAATAACCAAGGGTGGGAAAGGAAATGATGTAAATGGAAGAGGTAGTGGAGAAGTCAGAGGGTGTTTAAGAAAGTTAAAACATTGGGAGAGAGAGAAGAAAAGGTAGGTGTGACATGATGGGAAGAGGAGGAGGAAGAAGAAGAAGAAGAAGAAGGTTGAAAATTGTTCCAAGGGAAGAAGGGTTAGTTAAAACCACTAGTAGTTACTAGCATGCGCCACAAATTGAGTGCTATAGCAGGCGTGAAGTGAGGGAAGATGATGGGTGTACTTGATTGAACAGTGCAGCAATAACAGGAGAGAGAGAGAGAGAGATGGTTTGAGACAACAAGTGTTGTGTTGTGTTGGTTTTTGAAGTGTGAGAGTTTGGTTTGTTTGATGATTGGTGTCTGGTGTTAAAAAAGTGGTATCAGAATTTTAGAAAGTGGAATGTGGTTTTTAAATTTGGAAGCATTGTAGCTGCTCCATTCATTCAATTCCTCTCTTCCAATTAACCCATTCTTTACAATTAACAATCCAAGTTATTGCTTCACGAAATTTCCTACTACACTTTTTCAATTTTTAATGCTTAACCCAAGAAAAACTTGTTATGCTATCTTCTCTATAGGTTTAAAATATTAGAGACCCTCTTTTTTTCTTCACTTTATATCAACAAAATCACAAAGATGTTGGTTTGAATTGGAGGGAACTTTTCTTTTGGGATGCTTACCCTAATTGAAAATTCCAACCAAAATCATGGGAAATTTAGATGTGAAAGAGATAAGTTGATGTAGCTTGAAATTGGTGAAGAATGAAAGAAGTCATAAAAGTCATAAACTAAGAAATTTTAGGATCTACTTAGAGTTTTCATTGCCAAGAAATTGTGATCAAATTTCATTAGACTTAGGTTTTTATTTGTGGCTCACGATCATATCATAACCCCTTTGACTATTCTGCCAAATTTGAAATTATTGAATGAGTCATATTCTAATGTTATAGCAATTTGAAGAGTGAATGGAATGTCTAGGTACAAGACAAATTAAATGTTTTTCATCTTTTAGGGGAAGTTAAGAAAATAATATTTTGTATATCACTAAAAAATTTTCTAAGTGTTTTTTTTTTTTTGTAAATTTTTCTTTTGGAGTCTTTCAATTTCACTAAAATAATCTTTACAAATTTATACGCAACTCATTCATTAAGTTTAACCGTGTTCCTATAATATTATCCAAATCGAAATTAAATCCAATGTGTTTGGCCTTTTATGGCTTTTAATTAGAATCAAAGTTTGGGTTTCATAAAAAAAGGGCTAAAAATATCACATCTCACTTAAAATAAATAGAAATTTTCAAAAAAACAAAATTGATCATTACTAAAATAAGTAGATATTTCGCATGAATAATATTGTTCCCAATTTTTTATAACTTATTATCTCTTTTTAAATCTATGGAAATATTTTATAATTTTTAGTAAATTAATTTCAAACTTTTTTTTAGGTCACCGTAACATTGATGTAGAGTGTTTATGTGTAGGTTTTTTTTCATAAATTTTCATTAAAAAAATTGTTGGTTTTTAGTGGATATTTTCTGATACCTTTTTTTTCCAAGTTGTTTGAATTAAAAAATTTATGAAATAAATTATACATTTTAAAAAAATATATATATTAGGACAGTGGTGGCATTTATAACTATGATTGATAAACAATAATATAATCGTAGTAATTAACTACATTTCCCAAAATCTGAGGAATTGAAAGGCACAAGAAACTTGGAAAAGTAGTTTGAGAAAAAAACAAATAATTAGGGTCAAAAGGGGAGAAGTTAGGACACCAACTATGGAGAATTTGACTATTCTTCCTTCAGAATAGTGCTCTTTTCTTTATCCTTCCAATCCAACTAAACAAACAAACCATTAACGTTGGATCTGACGTGACTTTTGGTCCAAACAATGCAAATCAATTTGAGACGATGAAAAAAGGATTTTGGAAGGAACTAGAATAATGAATGTATGAATGTTGGGAAGAACAAAAGGAATATTATTGTGGTAGTTAGAAATTTGTTTGGAAAATGCCATTGTTATGCATTCTAAGAATAGGAAAAAGAAATTGGTCAAAATTTGATCCTAAAGAAGTTTCAAATGTTTCTCGCTGTTCCTTTATTTTAGGGTTTAGACTTGCTTAAACATGTTAGAAAAATGAGTTAATATGAATATATATATATATATGATAAATTTATATAATAATTTTAAGTAAATATGAATTATTTTGGATTTATATTAGTTGAATTTTTGAAATGTTACGGTGAGAATTTTTTATTTAAAATTATGATTTTCATAATTTGGTTCATGGAAATTTATTATGTAATTTAGCATTAGCTTTTCAAGATTTTTTTTTTTATGTTTGAACTAATCTTTTTAAAGATTGAATATGAATTTTTTTATAATTTATTTGGGTTAATCGGCCATTACTTTCAAAATGATTATTAGAGTCAAAGGCAGATTAAGGATATTGGGTCTGCACTAATCCTCGTAGAGTACAAAATCCATAAAAAAAAATATAAATAGAGGTAGACCCCATGGCAAAAGTAATGGCTCTTTTAGCTCTGAACATGTAGACATATTTTCACTCTCAGCTAACTTGAGTATTGGAGTATCTTTGCAGATACCATACCCTTCGGATCTAACGGACAGATCATGAAAGGAGACTACCAAAAGAAGATACTTGTTAGGAGATATTCGATCTCGTACATTGTAAGAACATTTATGATACAATATTTTAAATTTAAGAATACATTAAATTTAAATGTAAAATGTATACTAATATTTAATAATTTTAAAAAATAAGCATGATGATGTATCTAACTTAATTAATAGTTTTTTTTTCATATCTTTTTATAATGAAAATTTAAATCTAATCTTTCACTACAAGAAAATCATTAAATAAAAACCAAATTTAGAGACAAAAAATAATTAGTTGTTATAGTGACTAAATTAGATATCATTTTAGAGACTAAAAATATTATTGATTTCTAAATTAGTTTATATTATTGATAAATAGTTTCTATAGCAATGTTTTAACTACTAAAATTGATTTCTATTTTATGATTTTTCTTATAGAGTTTTATTAAATACATTATACCAAATTAGACTTTAAACAACTTAAATTATAAGTTTTCGTAAGAAGATCTGGTCTATTCTTACATTTCTACAATACCAAAGACCAATACCAATCATGGTACTTTGATTATGAATATCATTTATTTGAAAATTTTAACATATATATAAAAAATCAAACAAAGAAATGATAGCTTAAATAGTTAAATAGTTGGTATATATCTATTCTTATCATCTTCTTTTTCTTTTCCCAACTTTTCCTTTTAGTTTTCCTCCCTTCTCTTTTTCTTTGCAAATGGAACATTTTGCTTTTTATATACATGAAGTGGCACAAAATGGTAATGTAAAAAGGGACAGAAGAAAAAACTATTCTTCCGAGTATCAAGAGATAGTATCATTAGAGTTAATTATTGTATTCGAGATATTATATGATTTAGAGATTGATGTTTCGTTACGATTTTATTCTTAAAAGATAATTCATCGAATTGAAGGAGAAAAAAATATAATTATCAAAACTATATTGATGATATCGGAATAACTAGCATTTCTATTGTCCCTTTCGGTTCATGCCTCGCCTGCATTATATGACATTGGAGTGGTTTCGATTTGTTAAGAATAGTGTTTCCGATGAAAACTGACCAAACAAAATAATGAATCTGGAAAAAGACCCTACGAGGGAAATTTGTCAAAAGTTTTCCCTAGTGGGATTTGGTGCCATTGTATTGTTTTTTTATTAATTAGGATATTAATTATTAATTGGGAAAGGTTACTTCACTTACTTGGTGACCAAAACCAAAATAAACCCTTCACCCACATGGATATTCACTCTGCAAAAGGGCAACCAAATAGTGACAAAAAGAAAGATGAACCTAACACAATCTCCATGCTTTTTCCTCAGTAATCATGGATCATGCTTCCTTTTCACCTTTTGTTTATCTTTTCTCCTCAAAATTCTCATCATGTGGCCTCTCGTGGTATCCATCTTAATAATCACTTCCATGCATCATCTATATATATATATATATATATATATATATATATATATATATATATATATATATATATATATATATATATATATATATATATATATATATATATATATATAAAATAAA